>BNJU01001358.1_pt1 | contig 30021 bp, 20 predicted proteins | sample 8539281 | NCBI WGS metagenome assembly BNJU01 (sample SAMD00202456, study PRJDB9452) | human saliva metagenome | isolation source: human saliva | place: Japan
TACCTAAATTTAGTTGGTAGACATAATAGAATCCGTTTCGTATCATTGTTAATGTCTTATCTAAGTATATTGGCCAATTGGTTGTGTTGGATCGAGTACTGCTATATTGTCGACCAACTGCGGCTGGAGTAAGCTGTTTGTAGGATTGTATCAAAGTAGTTATGGTGCTGGCAAATCATTGTCTCGTCAAGTTAAATATGGAAGAGGATGCGGTGATCAGTAACACCGGCTAATTCGGGATGTGTATTGATATAGTTTTTGCAGCATCTTCATCTTTGGTATATTTCATTGTCTTTCAGAGGGGTGAAATGATAAATGCATCAAATCAGGTACTGTGAGTTCAGATACTTTTTGGAATGATGCGGTTGTAGGATTTTCTACAACAGATTCTAGGTTTAATTTGGTTGATTTGATAGAGATGAGTTGTCTCCATGTAAGGTTATATAGTCACTGGAACTAGGTGTATTGTATATGTTTTGTGGTCATCTTCCAATGGTCTGAAACTATCTTCTGGTGAAATCAGCAGGAGGGTCTGCTGTATATGTATTATCGTCTCTTGCTTGTACAGAAAGTGGACGACTAAAGATTACAGCAACTAAGTACATATTAATCAAGCAAAATTGATTGATATAAAGGTCTATGTAATTTCATTGATTTAATATAGCCATCCTTTCTAACTTACCTATTATATATGGATGTATAGATTATAACAAATTAATAATTTATTTTGCATAAGTAATAATCAATACATATATTATATTGTAATATACGTAAATCAAGATGATTATGCAGTCGTAATGAAACGTAAATATAATATATATCTATATTTTACAAACATCACGAAAATATTAAATGTTAAAAGGGTTTACAGGAATTGAGGTTTGAGACTGCTGATTGGTGAACAGTCTGTGTAACGAAAACTAACATGTCTACATGATTTATAAGTCATGTTATAATAAGTAGTGATGGTGGAACGATATGTGAAAAAACTTATTGAGAAAAATGAGATTCGTGATGTTGTGTCTTTCTTTCTTTCAGTTAGAACAGCTAACAGGAGTGATTCTTCTTTAGATGGACAGTTATTCAGGTTTCCGTCTGGGTTTGAACTTTCCGGTGTGTTTAGAGTACGGAACCTCGTTGTATCGTTATCATCGGTAAGATCAAGTTTATTCGAACGATGGTGAGAGGACAAGCGAGCTAGATTCCGGTTCTTAATGGTTGGTCTAACCATGTATTATTGTACGGGTGAAATAGATTCCACCTATACTAAAAGTCGTAATATAACAACTTCCTTGTGCGTGCAAATCTAAAACATGCCGCCTAACTGCGGTTTAATCACATTCTTAGATGATTTACTTTCGATACAATGTCTGGTGTTTAATGTCATTATATGGTTTGGGTGTCATGGTTCTTGGTGAGAGTGGATGGGTAAGTGAAAACCTCTGAACTGATTCTTGTGATGTTGGGTGCTTATCTCGGATATTATGTAGATGTGCAGCATGTAAAACAGTATTTATGGACACACACAACAATCACAAGGTTTAGAAATCCGTGGTATCGGTGTTATTAACGTTGAAAAGATGATGCTTCTGCGGTCATGATCGTGCTGGTGAACTTGTTATACGCATGGTGCCATTTGAAGAGATGCAGAATATAACCGTGGTGTGAAACACAATGCTATACAAAGATTCTTGGTGCCGATAATTGTGATTCCAGTCAGTGCAGGTCGTAATATTTATTTGGTTGAATCAGCGGTTGAAGCTTTGCAAGGGCGGGCTATAGTGGAGCTGCCGAAAATCAACGAATGATTTTCTGGTTTGTGGAAGGATGAATAAAATGTTGTTTTTCCCGATGATGTCTTATTGAGGATGAAGGATTTCCGCATTCAACATGTCTCGTGGTTGCGCATTCGCTGTAATTGTAGTATTATATTCTTTAAAAATAAAAAGCTTGGATATAAACGTATCGTGGCAGTGGGTTGTTCTTGTTCTGCGCTGCTGGTGGCTATCGTTTTAGCCGTGTATTCTGGGTACTGCACTCTTTCTGAGATATGAAATATACGCCATACATCTTCTTGATTACTGACGGAGGCTATGATGCGACCGGTGGATTGATTGGTGCGGTGCGCGCTGATTTGCTACACGCGAACACTATATGAGCTGGCGCCGTGCCCAGAGCAAGACAGCACCACTTAGCATGTTGATGATTACGATTGGCAAGAAGGTCGTCGAGCAACATCTGCGCATACATTATGGTTGTAATCGTGCTGAGACTTCACATTGGTTTCTTGACTATTTGTCGTACTCACCGTTACCGTGGCAGAAGGTGCAGACGTGGTGAAACGGCAGCTACTACATTTATGTGGTTCGGCTTAATTTCGTTCTTGGCCACCGTATTCCAACGAGCGATGCGTGTGGTACAGGAGGTCATCATGGCGGGACCGTAGGGTAGTGGTTGCCTGATCTTTGGCTATATCTATCTACATACACATCCATTAGATATGTCGGTTATCTTATTTGATTTAGGATGGAACTCTGACGGATAGCCGTCGCTGCATTGTTTGTGCTCTGGATATTTCTTCAAAAATACAGCAACATAAAAACTGTACGATTGATAACACAGAAAGGTATTCATTCAGCTCTTTCAGGACATCCTTCAAGGAATTCTTCCTGAACAGGATGATGCCAAGCCAGCTGGAAGAACACCGTACATACGTGATCATTCTCATGGTCCAATGCAGACGTAATCACTGCTTTCCACATACAGAAGAGGTTTTTACATGACTTTGTGGGAAGATGTTTATAAGTTGGCATTGTGTCTTCGTTTAGCAGAATCTCGTGATCTCATGGGCGTGAGACAGCTTTAAGCGTTATCTTTACTTTCGATGTGGTGGTTGGCCGCGATTCTGTACAATAAAGGCAAAGCGTCATCCTGTCAGGTATCCGATATGCCATGTAAGAGATTAAAGAAGGTCATGATGACTGTATCTACATCGGTGATGAGTAAGTCAGATATCTAGCAGCCAAGGCAGCTACGGATGCCATGCGATTGGCTTCCTATCCAAAGTCGCAATGATCCAGCAGCAGATAGAACGTGACACAGTTAAAACTTGGAGAATTAGAATCTGCACTGACCAAATGCGATTATCGGAGATTTATCTGAACCAAAAGAGATTCTAGTAAGAGACACACGGTTGGACGCACGAAAAGTTATATATGCACTGTCGGATGAATAATCTGGCTTGGAGTTTTGTAATGATGTTGTTATACTTTCCCTAAAAGATAGCTGATGAAAATGATATAACTTTGAACAAAAGAATAGCCATACTCCAAAATTTAAAGATAAATGTAAACATATGTTGCGCGTATATGTAGTTCTTGTGATGCGAAAGTGAACTAATAAGGACAATAGAGAATGAAGTTGCAAAATGAGAGAGGAAATCACGATGAATGTCTCAGAAAAAGATTAGGAAACCCATGCGTAAGTCAAAGGATGTCTCAAGAGAAGAACTGTGAGCAGGCAAGTTAATATATCGCGCCAAAGGGTTTCCGTGCTGAGAATGTTTCAGCTTACCAGACATGCAGATAATATTGTTCAACTTGAGATGCATGATTCGGTGTCACAACAGACTATCTTTTAATGGATTCTGGTGAGCTTGATGAAGATTCACCAAAGATAAAAGAGCAATAAGGATACTGCATGCAAAATTACCACTGTCTAACGGTATATTACAGGCAACATGACAGTATGCATGCTACCATGGGATGATCCAAATACAAAAGTGTATGCAACGGTTATAGTGTTATTCCTACTTCTAGCATGTTCAATATGGCTATGAGCAATGTCGTCAGTTATGAAAGGGAAGGATCTGAAACACAAAACGGGCGAAGAATACAAAGATCGAACCACTGTATTGTCGGATACAATGGATTGTAGCATGCTGTGGGTTATAAATCACATATAGGTTTCTGCGTAATGCTTTGCGTGATGGATGCGTATATATCATACAATCAGTGAATCCTAAAGTAGTGATCACTGAAATTAACACGATAATCTTGTTGGGAGTAAGAACATGCAGTGGAGTAGACTGTTAGTAGGAGGCTAACTATGTGCTGTACTTTGGAAAATACAAGATGTCGAGTGCAGGAAAGAGCGTCGGTGAATGTGCACATTGCAGATGGCTTTACTAGATATTAGCCACACAGCCCATGAAGAATTGCGAGGAAGGCAGCTCAAAGCATGGTGGCTGGAAGTTATAGCTGTGCGTGGTGATCCAAGTGTAATACTAGGAACAAACTCGCAATTGGAAATGATTTGTAGAGATGTCTCTGTAATACTTGTATTTACCCGATACTGTAAAATTACTGGACGAGACGTTGGGAGTCACTCAGAGAAGCGAAGTCTCGTTATGACGATGATGCGGAAACCTGAGTGAGATCCTATATAAATTCCTTTATTAAATTACATACGGATGCCCAAAACGAGAAGACTATCGCTCCACATAAGAAGTTACAACAACGTTTGAGGATTCTTTATAAAGCGAAATTCTAGCAGATAGTAGTCAGAACAATCATCCTGAATTTGATCAGCATTAAGGAGATTGGGCAGTTCAAAATGGAATGGATCCTGAGTGTGTTAGGAGAAAAAGTTAAAAGAATCAACAGAAAGTAAAACAGTCTTTTATTGAGAGTGAAATAGAATTGAGCTTGCTACGCACCGAATAGGAAATGAGTGGATATATCGCACTGTGTGGCGAAAGGAAAGTGATAGTGATGTTTCGGCACAAAGTAAACTATTTTGAAAAATACTGTGGAAAGATGGACTTTCACTTCACTTTCTTTGCTATGCCGGCTGGATAAGTGAAAACGGCATTTTGCACGATTGACTCGAACTCACTGGCGTCCTTATATAAATAAAAATACGGCTAAGTATGAGAAGAGTTTGAACACAAGATTCTCATCTATTTCACGATACGACATGCATTGCTGGAATATACCAATCAATCATTTAACAATATTATTAATGAGTATCGTCAAGCATCATTATGCACGATGGCACGTGCTATAAAGAAGTTGAAGCACAGTATTATAAATATAAAGTCAATGGTGATGAGTGGAATTCCTAAAATGAATTTGTATATATAAGCCAACGCATATGAGATGGATGATGACGAATGCATATAAGTGTGCAAAGTATATACAATGGGATCTCAAAAGAACTAGAACAGCTTTATCACAGATGGATACGAAGAGCGTAGGATTTCAAACTAAGAACATATAGATTAATATATGGAAAAGTGATACAGTATAAAAGAATAACGCTGTAAGTCGGTTGATGAGCTGGTCATAATAGCAAACTTAAAGAAGAATTACAATTAACGTTAAATGGAACAGAAGAATGGTTTACGGAGTTTATTTTCTTATAATAGAAAGAAGTCAAACCATCATACAGTTCTATTGAATATGCTATTTCTTGGCTGATATAAAATAAGAGCTCATATGGGTGAGACACCCATGCCATGCCAGCACAGATTTTGACTGCAGTGCTTTGTACTGGCAAAGCATCGAAATGAGAAATTGAATTATTTTAGTGTAGGAGAAGCATTGTAATAAGTGAGCATTTCAACTATGAGCATAATTATTCGATCGATATTTTCTTCATCGTGACTTATATCCAGCGAAATCCTGGAAAAGCACCGTCAACAATCCAACCATCCTATGGCAATGAGCAGATGAATTACTATACTTTGACAAAACTCCAAAGCGCGAAATATCGAAAATATGATCGCGAAAGTACTAAGAGTAATGTGGAGTACCGAAATAGCAAAATATGAACTGCAAAATTCTGAAATTCTGCTCACGCACTATTTTCATCTATTTCTCAGTCTGCGATCAAGGATACTGGCAGTAATAACATATCTGTTGCAAATTCTGCACATAGCTATATGATAATCACAAATCAGCAATGTAGAATGGTAACGATTAATTGGAGTTCTTTCATAAAGAGTCCGAGATTCAATAACGGTCATAAAAGTGATATCCAACTCAGTGTGAGTGTATGGATTGCAGAGTACCTGAAGCAAGATTAAAATCCAAATTTATTAGATGAGATATCCTGCATGCTGAGCCTGATTATAAATGCCATTGACCTGCAATAATAACACCATTGTGTATAGAAAGAGGCTGTAATAATTGCATAGGTAAATTAGCACGGCTAGAAACATACTCAAATAACGTAATATCCCGAAGAGATATTAAAAGCACAATCAATCCAGTTATAAACGCCTGTAAGAGTATAAAGCTTTCCATAACTGTGATGATTTGATCAAATCTTTAAATGTATTGTAAGTGTAGAAATATTTATATATTACAACGTCGAATATTCCAAAGAGCTATGTATGTACCAGAAATTGTAGGGTATATAGTAAGTGCCTTTGTTGAAAATAGCAAACATGAGATATTATTCTAGAGATGCTCGAGTAATAGTCAGCACTCAATAAATACAGGGTATTACCATTTTCGATATAGGAATACAGTTGGCGTAAATTTGCTAAGCATGTCAAATAATTTCAATCGTCTTTCTGTCTGGTATTCATTATTCATCATCGAATATGAATTCAATGAATATGCACCAAATTAATAAATAGCTATGTTGGTAAGAAACATTGATGGAGAGATACCTGGCCATAAAAGAATGGGTGATATAATACCAGTAATGTATAAATACATCAGAATTGCTAGCAAGAAGATACGTTGAGCCATTGCTTTTAATTCTTTTTCCAAGAAGATAAAATGTTTTCAGTCTCCATCAAACCTCTTTACTTTTAAAAGAACTGAGGCATTTACAATAATTCTTCATCATGCGTAACAATTAGAATGCATTTCAGTTTCAAATCAATTCTTTAAATAAAGAAATTATTATTCTTTGATTTTGCATCGTGATCAATACTCACTCCAAGTTGTCTACTGGCCAAAATGTATACACTTGCATGAACAGCTGGTAGCGATAATTGCGGCTTTTTCGTTACCCAATGAAAGAAGAGATAGGTTCCATCCTTTTATCATAGAGATGATATTTATTTAATAAAGAATATGATCATTCTTTGAATAGCATTAAAACTTGGCTTAGGCAAGAAGTCGAAATTAATATTATCCGTAATGGATAAACCTTCGTATAATCCATTGGTGATCTGGCAAATATGAAAATGATTGTCAAATTGACCATTTCTTTTCGGGTTTTAGAAGACCCAGAATTGCCGCAGAATGTTGTTTTTCCGGATCCATTTTCACAATAATTGTATAACAAGGATAAGAAAGAGAATGGATAGCTCAGTAATAACAGAGTCTCCGTTATATGAATATGTTACATTCTATTTAATTTATTTGAAATTTCTGATAAATAAATAAAAGTTACTTAAATTATAATTATAAAATATATAAAATAAGAAGATTTTTTGACACAGCTTTTATTAGGAATAAAATGCATGCTTACCATATTATTATAATAACGAAGGCAATGATGAATTAAAAGAATTTTGTAAATTTCTTGCGAATATTGCAGATTGCCCTTCAGTTTGCAGGTAATTTTTGCAGAAGAATCATTACCAAAGGAATAGAGTCGTAAAAACTATGTCAAAGGATTGAGTTGTTCAGTGATTGGTTCTGCTTTCGTCAGGAGTAGTAAGTTTCAGAATTTGATGACTCCTTTTGGTGACATATTCATTGAATACAAGTCTAACAAATAGCTGTTGAATTGGTTGATATCTGTAAATAGCCACATCTTTCGTGGACAGTTTAAATTAAAGCAAGAAAGATAATGAATGACCATGAGTTCGTCGTACCTTCCAACCTGTCGCTGAGATACGTTGCAAATGCCCTAGTAGCTATGGTAGTAGTTATGTGCACATCGCATCTGTTTATGGATCACTTAGTTTTGCGACTGGAAATAATTTCTTCTCCAAGCCTTTTGTGAGAAAGAGATGGTAGAGTCATCTGTCGCAAAGCCTTACTAGCCAAGAACTCTGGCGCTTAGTGAGCGGTCTTTTCATCGGTAATGATTTGTGGTGAAGGTCATAACATTTGATGACAGATAACTCATATCAACGATACATGAATATCAAACGGCTTTATCACAAGAACCCCTTCTGTTTTGTTAATAATAATAAATTGGTAACTGTAATGCAGCGACCTTTTAATGTGGAGAAGATATTCGAGAAGCCGAAGATAAAACCCTTGGACCAGGAAAGCAGTTCATTTTGAGATGATAGGTATCACGATGGATTTTTGTAGTTTATTCCAAAGAACGCCATAGTAGTAATCTGCTGGATTTTGAATCATGTAGTCTGCAAATTCATCTCTGTGCCAGAATCACAGAGTCATCCTTCAGGGATGTGCTTCCTACGACGTTGATAGGAGTCTGGCGATGACCAGATCTGCCTTTGGACTTTTCATTGTACGTACAAGTGATTTCGTGCATCGGTTGTAACCAATCATCCGCATTGCTGGAATGGTATATTTTCCTCGTGCATTTTGGTATTGCGAGATTGCGAGCGTTTGGAAACACCTGAATTTTCTTTGTGGATAACTTTGATACGTTCGTTCGTTTTGCATATTCCACGAGAATTTGCCGGACGCATCTTTTACCCGTCATCCACGATACCACCGCACGGAAATTTTGATTCGCGATATTATCAACAGCGATGTAATATGTTTTATCTCCACGAGTGGTTTGCGGCACATACAGATTGCCAATACTAACAATTGCGTGTTCATATAACTCTCCTTAACGTTACTATTATAAATAGTATAATACTGGGCCGGTAATAAACAAGAAGGATAGTGATGACCTTTCTCTTACAAAAATTGTGATGTAGGAACTGACGATAAAATAGGAAATGAGGGGGACTGATAAGGAAGCAGGGAGAATCATACTTGGGTGGAATGAAAGTGGTGCTGGTATGGCGCTAGCAACTCAGTATTTTAGAGGATAAGTTATCGTTACTATTGATAACTATCCTGTTGTGCTTCGTAGATCAGTTCGTAGATATGGATTGAAGTTTCAACCGACTCCAAGATATAGCTTTTACATTGCGTTAAGTACATCGGCAGAAGACTTTCCAATTTTCTCGTAAGTTGAATGGTATTTTTACCGCATTCGTTAGCGTACTTTTATCGGATGCCAGTGATAGTGTGTTACTAACCACAGAAGAGCACGGCAAGACGTATTCACCCATTATTATTATGCACACTGCAAACACCTTGAAGAAGCATCAGTAAAGACATAGATTTGCTATGAATCTGATAATAATGTGATTACACTGAGGCCATCCTCTTCCGAAAAGGAGCGAAGAAAAGTTAGAACTATATTTCTTGCTGTACCTTCCATTAATTCTCGATTTTTATTTTGGTTATAAGTATGAAAATTACCTGACGCGGATTTGATGATTGAGGCACGTTTTGCCAAATCCATTCTGGGATGAGGTTTGGGTTATTTTCAGAAACACAAAGATATATGACCAAGGGCTCAAGTGGATAAAACCTGAGACATGAATTTATTCGGTTTATTAGCATTTACAGATTATGCATTTGAACAGCATGTGCCGAAGTTGCAAGAATCATTTTACTGTCAGTGATTGGATGCACAGGTGGACAACAATCGTTCTGTTACTATCGCAAAATTTATACAGATGTGGTTGTTGGGAAGGAAAGACATAACTGCTATTTAGATCACCGTGATCAGAAGGAATGGCCAACGTACGTAGTTGCGCTTACAGAGTCATTATCATTTGCAGGACAGGACAGTCTTAATCCGCTGTTAAAACCATCAATATTGACGAAACGCAAATTGTTGGCGGTCGCCGGATGATGGCGGTAGTACGGGACGGTTATGCGTAAGAACTTGCTATTCTCCAGCGATATGACATTTTATAAAATGTCAGACTTCAGTATGGGCAGAAAGTGAAAATATATAGTCTCTAATGGATTATCGCCGGATGACCCTGATGGAAAAGAAGATGATATCAGACATAATTCAGGAAATTCGGCCCAACTGCACTGACACAACAGACTGGTTCTTTTATGACAGCCATTCAGGAAGTGAGTCACATCTTGAATGTAAAGGGTAATATCATTCTGCAAGTACCGGATAATCGATTTCAGGCGTAATGCGCTGGAAGATGTAGCCACAGGCGGAGGCGAATATCTAAATCATAATCACCACATTACACGTGGTATTCTATCAAGGAAGGCGATGCATGTAAGGGAAGCGGCAGAAGATACAAAATGGTGATTTAGTCATCTTGAATTGGTTCTGTCTATGCTATTTTGTTGAATGTAATCATTCCAGGTACCCCAGGAAGTTATGCAGTAAGGCAGAGCAGTATACTTGTACGTAATGACACAAACTAGTGAAAATACAGATGGATATACTGCAGAAGATCACGTGCGATGTGTTGTTATATCACCATGCTCCAGTTGATAAAGTGATTGTAGTGTGATGTGAAATAACAGAGAAGATGGTTAGAACGTTATTCTAAATGAAGTGGTTGCAAAAGGTCAATCTTGCAAAGTGACCATCCATGCATTGACGTACCAAAGAAAATTACTAAGCTCTGCAATGACTATTCACTCATGATCCAGAAAATTAAAGCAGGATTCAAGAACTGCTGAGGAGGTAATGTCATTTATATAAGAGGTAAACAAGAAGTAGCCCAGGAAGATTGGCGGAGGTAATGATATATGCAATTATCCGCACTATTCAAATGGACATCATCACTTCTTATCTAATCGTAGCGATTCCAAGGTGAGTCTGAAAAACGCGGGCTGTTTTACCGGTACAATCATCGGTTCTTTTAGTAGCAGATATGGCGAAATTAGGCTTGTTTGCAGAAAAGAAAGACAATCTCGAAGAATCGTATTTATGGTATGCGCATTATGAGGCAGCCCCAAAGATTCTGGAGGACGTAGGAATTTATAGTATTGGCTGTAATACTTGATAAGCCACTGTAAAAATCAAAGCAGACAAACACAATGCACGGTGCTTATTTGCAGTGGGCAGCGAGGAGAGGTGGCTCTATCAACCGCTGTAGAAAACATTCATCACTTGGATTATAGCCACCAGTGAAGAAATATGTAATATTTATGTGCATCCCTGAGTTGACGAATATCTATGCAAAGATTACAACACGTAGAAAGAAAGGGTTCTGGCATGAAGTCAGCTGAAAATTGCGGATTTCTGGTGGTTAATCAAGCTGACCAAGCAGTCTTGAAATTTCTGAAAATATCTGCATTCTGAGAGACTTAGCAACCTCCCTTCAACGCACGAACAATATGGACTTGAACAATGAAGGAAGGTTGCTGGGCGCGGACAACGATGATATTCAAATCCGGAAGAAATCAGAAGATAGAAACACACGGTAAACCATAAGATATTATCGCACCTGCAGGCAAACCCAGAAGCTTCCTCACTGAGCTGTGTGTATCTATGAACGGACTGGAGAACGAATAGTCAGGCATGAAACATCGCTTTGTAAAGCTCAGTGAATTAGCGATGAAAGAGTAAAACAAGATGAATAGAACACAACCACAGACAGCGGTATCCATAATTGTTTTAATGGTTATCACAGACTGATTTTCCGCCAACGGCGGTGGCTATCCTATTATTACTATTACCATTGTAGGATTTGTGATTTATAATACATGTTTCAGAAGATTAAATAAGCAGGCCGGAAACACTACTGCAGAAGAATTGATATTGACTGTACTTTCATCAGTCATATTCAAACCCTAAGAAAAATCCAAATAAAGTGGATACTATTGATATGTCAGAATATGAGGAACATATAGACGGAGAATAAGACTATGGAAAATGCGCCACTGAAATATTAGAAAATGATTTTACACCTACAAGATGGATTGGTTTGTTGGTTCAAGAATATTAAGGAACAAGCAAATATGAAGAATCGAATCACAATATTATTAATATGATTGCGTAAGTACAGACATATCTCGTTGTTTTACTATAAAAAGAGAAGAGTACTTTATTACAGCAGCATACATGAAGGATGTTTTCATGTATATGCCACCAGGTGAAAACAATATATCGTTGAAGTAAAAAGGGTAAAGCAAAATTTTGACCACTATGGACATGACTTACACTTAGTTGTTTTTTGGTAAAAGAAATGGGTGGATGAAGTTATTGTTTATCCAGAATATACAGCCATCCATGAAAGTTAAGATGATTATGTATATGATAACGTTACGTACCGCATGGTAAAAAATGGTGAAAACGCAATCATTTAAATGCGTTTCTCTATAAAGACTTATGAAGGTAGATGGCTTACTGAAACACTGAACGTGAAACAAAATGTCGATGATTGCATAGGTATTTGAGAGATTGGAAACGGAAGATCCAGATGATTTCATAAAGAGAGAATTGGCAAGACCCTGTATCTTAGACTCATATAACGAAATCACTCACGCAAGGTATCTTGATCTGAATCGATGGCGCGTACGCCTTTGCGATTGGATCAATGCCGGACCGCATGCCTTTAAGAGAATATTGAAAAGGTGATGGAGATGCTGAGGTCTTCACCACGCATCGCGAGAGATATAAGTCGCGAATTTCTGGCATTGAATCCATTGAACTGTGGAAGATGACAGGTCAGAAAATCTAAGAGTCGCTAAAACTGTCCTATCACCCAGTCAAAATTATTGAGGAAGTATCGCATTGTTAAAGGTGTTGGAATCATGATTACAAAAGCAATGAAAGAATGGCGCTACCGAAGTAAAGAATCTTTGGAAAGTATAAGTCACAAGATGATGAAGGCTATATTGACTACTATTTCCAAGAATCTATTTGTAAAGCAGAAAATTGCTTCTGTATATGGTGGAAGAAGGCCGCAGTATCGGCAACTTATCTGGAGCCTCTGCCGCGATGACAAGCCGCACGACAAAAGTTCACGGCAATTAGCATTGATTCCCTGGGTAGGTACATTGCTCAGCATACCGTAAACGCGGAGAGGCCGAAGTGTTTAATGAAATTGTACAGACGTACGTGAGCATACCGAACTAATTATACCTTATTCAGCATATGATCAGAAACTATATGAACCATATGGCTCAGAATATCTACACCGTTTCACCTATCGCTTTAACACGTGATGAGGAAGCGCAGCACAAACTTTTAATAGTCCATGTGAACCGAACAGCGATTGATTTACTAAAGGTTTACTCTACTTTATCCGGTTCGATTCAATGGTTACTAAGGTAAGAGATTGAATACGTAGAAGTATAAGAAGGAAATCAATGCACAGGTGGAAAGATTGTTCTGGCCAAGGTACTGCAGCAAAGCACCAAATTAGAGGATAAGGCAATGATGTCGGCTAAAGGGGAGATGTCTTGAAATTGAAGAACTCATCTACCTTGGATTCCACGTTTCAATGAAGCTAGCGTAACGCAGCACCTTTGAAAAGGATGGTGGAGGCTGCATGTACTGAAGCAGAAGACTCCAACCCTGTATTCCAGAGAGAAAGGTTGGGAGTTGGATGGTGGTTCTACACTGGCAAGACTAATGATGCAAACTATTCAAAAACTTCTATGGGTAGAGATATTCTCACGGCTGGAACAAGCATTTGCGACAAGTATCAAAACCACTTAATCTAAATGAATTTGCATAAGAAGGGTAAGTATCCTTTTCTGTGCCATATAATAAATAAAACAGAAATGTGTATACTGAGGTGATTAAGTGAGAAGACACTGTTTACAACATCTTTCATCTAGTAATCTACAGCGTAGTCATTACACTGTGTACGTATCATTCCTGCTTTATTTCCCAAGAATTTGTGTAGGTCAGAGTTCTTTTGATGAGAGAATCATCAACTCTATCCAACAGGATGAAATCAAAGAACTCAAAGAAGAGGCGTTGGAAAAGAATATCATTTATGATTTGGATTATGAGGATGTGTTAGGTTGTGAAACTGTGAGCCAAATTATGGATTGTAACTGAGAACTCTGATGATTCTAGATGACACCACAAAAATATGCCTTTTACCTACAGGCAAGATTGGTAAGTTTATAAATACATCATTATCCCTATCGAAAACAAGCAGACATACGATAATGAGCATGTCGCAAAAGAAGAATTGCCATATCGATATACACAAATGCCGGATGTGAGATTATATAGGAAGGAATATACCATCGATGGCAAAAAACGAGTTATTGTTAATACAGTTAGCGCCAGATAGAGGAGAATGTACTAAGTCATGTTCCTGTGAGGATTGGTAAGGGATATAACTCAAGGGGAATATATTCGGCTATGCACAGAATGTTGCAATGGTGATAATGTGACAAATAAGGTGAAAAAGAAATTCTGGAGAAGGAGCACTAACAACTCTAGTGCCAAGTATAAAAGCTTAAATTGTTGCAGCTAATTTACAGTAAAAAGAAGAATTTTGAGAAATCTATCACAAGAAGTGCTTACATCTAAATGCTTCTAATTTGACCGAAAACAGAGAAAACATACAATATAAATGCAAATAAAAGGAGGTCTTTGAAAGACAATATGACAGATGTAAGAGCTACATAATGGTTTTGGCTGCATTGGCCGTCTAGCTTTAGACAAATGTTTGTAGCTGAAGTTATGTAATCAACGACTTAACAACCTCACATGCTAGCTTACTTTATTAAAGCATGATACAACACACTTGTAAGTGGGGGATTTCATGAAATTTCTGCAGATGATGAAAAGGAACAAATCACTGTAGATGGTAAGCGAAATTACAATTTATATGGTATTAATTAGTAACCTTCACCTTTGGGAAGTCAATTAGATATCGATGAAGTTCTATAGTACAGGCTTCTACACAAGCAAAGTTAGTCTGGAAGCACACACTCGCTGGTGCTAAGAAGGTTATTCCTGGCTCCCCAGGAAACGTATCAACAGTAGCCTACGGTGTAAACGAACATGTTGTAACAATGAAGACAGATTATCTCTGTTTACACAACAAACTGCTTAGCCCACGGTTGGCATTAAATTGATTTGTCCAATCCACCTGGCAATGTATGACAACAGTTACGCTAAGGTTGCGGGTGTGACTGGGATGATCTGGATGGACCACAAGGCAGTGGGTGACTTACGTCGTCCCCTGTGCTGGTGCTCGGCAATATCGTTCCTAATCAACAGGTGCCGCTTAAGGCTACCGGTCCGTAATTCTGTTAAATGGTGGTGTTAATCGGTGCGTCTTCAGCGTGTCCGTCCCTACAGGTTCATCACTTTAGTCTCTCAGCAGGCGCGACAAATCGTTTATCACGCAATGCGCCGTCGGAAAGCTTCGCCACAATGAAGAAGAAACGTTTCTTGACATCGTCGCGATGAAAACACATGGTTCTATCTTCGACGCTACACAGAGGTCGTGAAGCAGATTGATGACGACATACCAGGCACAGACAGTTTTGGCATGACAAACAGTAAACTCATGGCGTTTCAGATGGTTCAGGCCAATCGCTACTCGGCAAACGCAGCACTAATTTGTTAACGAAAAATCACACTTAAGGAGGTGTGATTTTTACGTTTTCTTTTTGATATTGAACATATGGTATCTTACACAAATTATGCATCTAGCGGAAATGGCGAGACAGCATGAATTACATGCGGCAATATCACAGTAGAGATACGAAAGTGAGAATCGAAGATGAAAGGAAACAGAATTATCAGAGTTTTTCCCCTCCATATGAATGATTTATGCATGATTATGGATGAAATACAGAGTGATTGATGTACTGATCAAAGGATATACCACCAATAGTGCTGGAGTGAAGATCGATGATAGTTCTAAGTTCAATACATGATACGCGTGAGGTGAGATACGTTATCTATACTGGAAACCAGAAGTATTATTCGAAGACGTTTAAAGGAGATGCTTGAGCAGATCGGACTTTGCTTGGCGCAAATATCGAAACAAACTGTCATTAATCTTTCGCAGGTTAAAAAGCATAGAGACAGGGTTTTGCGGAAACTTTATTACTAAAGTTAAGAACATTTGATTGTGTATCAAGAAAAGTACGTACTTGATCTAAAAAGGACATCTAGGACCTATATAAGCAACATGAAAACAAAGAAACAAACACTACTATTTAACATATATTTGTCAATGGTATTACGCAATAATATTTATTATCGTTGGAGTTATTATTGATTGTGGTTCTATTGAAATATCCAATGAAATTACATTTAAGATGGCTAATGCAATCGTGGTACTGACTCTGCCTAGCTTTATCGTTGAAGCCAGTTGGCGACAATGGAGAAGTTATCCCTTTCGTCAGACAATTTTATCATATGACTGGTTGTATTATTATGACAGCTACAGCTTTCCTTGTAGGTTGATTCCCAAGCGCATCGTGGACCACTTCATTGATGATTTCATGATACTTTTAGGAAGAGATTGCACTTGTACTTGTTATTTAAGTTTGTGGTATTTTATCTACAACAAAAGAAACTGGTAAACAGATGAATCAACGATGGTGAAATAAATAAATTATGATTAGTCTAATTGTCCATCATACAGGTTGCTATTTTTTTGGTTTAGAGATAAATTATAACTTACGTGCATTAAGACAGAGCAGTGCTGTAAGGAGATTTCATTATGAAGTGGCATGAGAAATGCGGTGTTTTATCATACGATCCATTAGATTTAATAGATGCACCGAAGAACAATGACTATCAAATTACAGAACATCGCTCTAATAATTGGGGCCCTTTGACCAAACATATCAAAGAAAATTGGCTGTACGTACAGAGCATTGAATCATTATTTGAACTAGTTGGACATGGATATGAAACGACAGATTACTATGTTGACTTAGACTTGGTGATACGATGGACTAAAAGAAGCGAAAAAGAGTGTCATCATCAAGGCATTCACGCAATTCTTGACGGTGTCTTTAATCATACGAAGAGATTTTCAGTTTATGATATTCAACACAATCGTGAAAGCCTCAATATAGAGGATTGGCATTAAATGCACCTAGGGAATAATGAATACTGTGATGGCTTCTCTTATGACAACTGGGGTGGTTATAACTACATTGGTAAACTCAATCAACACAATCCTGCAGCTAGAAAATAATGGCTGATGTAGAACATTGATATGGAGTTTGATGTGATGAATCTGATTAGATGGCAGATGTATTGACTTGGTTTTATGCATGACATGTATGTGTTGTAAAATGAAATCAAGCTCGAATTTGTTGATGGGGAAGGATCTATGACTATAGTCGTTGTAAATTGATTATGTTACACTTTGACAAATTATCAATTATATAAAGTGTTATATTCTGCATAATGAATTATAACTATTTTGAGATTGCCTACAGTAGTTATCTATTGATAAAGGTAATCTACCATATCATTATCTTTTATAATGCAGGATAATCATGACAGGAACGTATTTATACAAGATTACCTAACAAAACACGAATTTTGTACCAGTACATATTTCGATGTATACACTGGGTATTCTCTTTTCTGTTTATTATGGAAGTGAGTTTGGTATTGAAGGAACAAAGAGAAACACTCTGATGTGGTTTGTCCTGCAATAACTCTGGAAGATTATTATCCAAATGCACTAGATGAGAAATGGCTGTACCATTAATGCAAGACTTGTGAATTCGACAGAAGAATTCCTGTATTTTTCAGATGGAGACATTGCCAACTATCAATAAATCAGTCAGCATGCTTTCTCGTCAGCACAAACGAAAGGGAATACAGGCAATTGTTAGTGAAGGAAACGTGGACAGTTAGATTCATCGTTAGATATTCCGGGCAACTGGAACTTATACGGAACTGCTGAGTGGAGAAATTCAGAGTGTTGATGGAACCTGGTACGTTCATCTGCATGACAAATTCAGGACAAATCTGGATGAAAGACTATGATGAAACAGTGTCCAGGAAAGAGAAGGTAAGATCGGAAATCACAAGTTGGCAGTAAAAGAGGAACAATCAAGCAGGTAACTGGTAGATTGGTAGTAAATCTTATGAAGAAATGAGTATTGAAGAATCACAAGCATGTGTTCTATAGGAAAATTGAGCAGAATGTCCTGTAATATAAACAAATGAAACGTGATGTCAACAATGTTTATCATGATTCATTGATTAATTGGGTAAGAGTTTAGAAATTAAACACCGTGAAGCTGCAGTATTTTTAATATTTAGTTTTATTGTCTGCGCATTAGAATAAATGGAACTAAGAACAGCATGCAAATCCAGAGCAGCGAACCTAACTGTTTAGATATTACACCACCAAGACCAGCACCAATTGCGAATATTACGATAATCTAAGCAATGGATTAAGAAAGTACAGTTCGTATCATTTGCACGAAAGAAAGCGGATAATCTTGCGTAGTAACTCTTTGGATAATACCGATGCGCCATGGTACCAGGTAGCGGCAGTTTCCGCCACCTACGGTATTTGTACCTGTAAGCGCGCAAGAGAACAAAATGCTATCGCAGATATTGTTAAGACTACCAGGATAAAACCAACAAGTACCAATGTGATAATTCCCAATGAGTACAATAAATTGCTCAGTGAAGAGATTTCTTTTTAGTCGACCTTGTAGCTGCACCAGCGACAAATACACCGACGATAAAAGTTAAGATAGGCACAGATAACGAAGCAGTGATATTGTCTTCATCAAATTCTATAGTCATTAAGACTAGATTACCGGCTTCAGCATTTGGTGAATACATGGTCTCCTAGTAATAAAAGCATAGGCATCTTTGTAATCCGCCGCTAAAAGCGAGAAAAAGCAGAAGTGATAAATGATCTGACATTTGTTGTTCTTCATAATACCATCCTAAATCATTCCTTGTAAAGTTCAAGTCTTATATTAGGCTTACTTCTATAACACAAGTCTGTTAGATGGAAAGGTATGATCTATGTAAGAAATATGCAAAAGGTGTTGGATAATACTGGTTATTATTTTTACACACATCGATTTCAGCCAAATTATTTTTTTAGATTGCAAGGGACATGAAAGAATAATTTATTTCAGCTGCTTATTGGCCAGATAAGCGAAATGGTGGCGGCATGGGTGAAAGGATCCAGTCAATATTTGTGATCATTTTGCGATTTTGTTTTTAGCGAGTATTCCAATTTTGTTTTGGGAAGTGATAATGTCACCTATTACATGCGCTATGCGTGATACTTAATCGCACCAATGCGGAAATTCCTTCTGGCAGATGGTTCACTATTTATTATCATTAATGGAATTGTGGCGATCATTGGTCTTTCTTTTACAAGTATCTGATTGGTATTATTGGCTAAACAGGTATAGAGACAAACCACAGCTGGCTTAGAAATGGCAATGCAGATGTTTTGAAAATAATCATACCAGGATAATGGGTGGAATGATATAACTAAGGACTTATGAGATTATGGAATCAATCAACCGGGAGAGATGCAGATTTATCGTAGTAGATAATGCGAAAAGGCAGAAATGGATGATCATACAGAATTTATCATCATGTGAGAAAGATAAAAGAGCGTGAAAGAACCGCAAAAAGAACTATGAAGTGTTTATTCTTGCGCAAAGCAGCACATAAGACAGGTATTATGCCGTTATGGAAACGACAGTATATTTGAATTTGTGAAAAACTGGTGGCCTGAAAAACTGCAAGCTAATTATTAAACAAAGATGATGTACGTGATGAAACAACTGTGCTATTCTTGCATGTAGTGGAACTACCAATGAACTTGGCTTGAGGTATAAAGAAGAAACTTCCATAGCTACTGCTTTTATCATTCATGATAAGAAAATATGAATATCAAAAAGACCTGGTGGGTGGAAGATTTAAGAATCTGTTAACCTGAGTTAGTCGTCACGTATTATGGCAAAATCCCAGCAGAGTTTTGGTGATTTCATCACATGTATCTACTCACCTTATTTAACTACAGGAAGGATATCTACTATGTAGATAAGAGTGAAATCAAACCATCTGTAAAGAGCATTGTCAGATGGTAGTAAGAAACATATAAATGATTTGACACTCTATGAAAGCACAATCAGTATTTAACCAATGCGACTTACTATTGGCGGATCGTACGTAAAGATCAATAATAAAGTTGAAAACAGGATCGCACCCACGACAATCGTTGAGGGATGGAATCAAACCATTACTGACGATGAAGAGTGTTTAATGTAGATGTAGATCACTGTATGTATTACAGATGACGATAGTCCGATTGAAGTTATAAAAACACAATTGTTTTCGTAAAAGAGAAGAAGAGAAAAAACTAGTCCAACACACGGGCATCGATGTGCGATTATCGGTGGCACTTTATTAATAAGGTATTAAAGGAACTGAAATATTCTTGTATGTAAAGATGTATATACTCTGAAAAGAGAAATTAGATGCGTATCTATGGATGAAGAGATGCAGGAGGAAATCCAGAAGATTACAAATGTCTGTCTAGGAGGACTGGAGGTCGGGATTGCAAAGGTCCATATGAATTTATGCAGTGTACCAGAAACAAGATAGAGAGAAAATTCCAGAAGGCACACCTTTTCAAATAATAATGGGATGAGAATTATCAGACAAGAACAGAAAGAGGCTGAAGTGGATAACCTACACCTTCGTCTGTTATCCTGCCGAAAGATATGATGGACGTATTGCCAGAACCATTATTACTGCGGAATGAATTGCGACGAAAAATAAGAATTCGGTGAGCGCAGCAGGCAGAGGATTATATAGTGGGTAGTAATGGTTGCATCCGGTCATGACACAACCCTAGGGCAAGAGAACTACATCATCTTCTATAGATTTTGATTGGAGTGGACTTGAAATCTACTACACAAAGCATTTGGCATTTAGATTTGAAAACTGTGGTGATGTAGAAAAGGCAGATTCTCCAACACTAGCTGTGAAATTAGCACAGCAGAATGCAGGCTTATTGGCGCAAAATATGGACAGAATGCAAGTATCTAAAAACCAAAACCAACCTCCACCAAAATGGAACAGTGATGGTACCAATTTGAGATAACTTTATATCGAGGACTACATTATTGCTACCAGGAATCAAATGAGTGATAAATCTTAATAGGGCGCAAGGTGTGTGCTTTAGGATATGAAGCTACTAATGTGTATGTGACGAACAATATGATACAATTTTTTGTATAAGTAATCTATTAAGAGAGACATATATTATACGATGCAAGAAATAGTCAAATGAAATTCTACGGATGACACAACTAGTTATGTTTCGCCCAATATGTGAAACAAGAATTTATTATTGATACCAGGTTTGAAATACTGGCGAATAAAAGGAAGGCTTTTACAACTTAGTTTTTATTTATAGAAATTTTTGAGAGATTATAAAGTTTATATTTTGATCATGCTAATATCTAATGAGAATTATGAGATGAAGTATATGTGGTGGAAGATTTTCATTGTATCAAAAGTTGAATTTAGATAAAGTTAGATGTTGTAGGGGTATTCTGAAGGGGAAATGACACCACCATAGCTAAGTAAATTACCCTGACATTGCAGAAACTAGTTTTAGTGGTAACTACATCAAGAAAAACTCACAACAACAAGGTCAATGTAGGATAGATGGATTGTTTTAGTTGAAAATGGTGAGTTACAAGAACTGTAAAAAATATATTTGAAACTAAGTTTATTCAAAAAGATATATATAGCAAAAAATAAGGGTTATCTATTTTAGGCAATTTATTTGCCAAGATTAGATCAGCTTATTGATTTATTATTTTGAAGCTAGATCATGCTGCAACTTAATGTTTTGATAAATTGATAAAATTCAATCTAAAAACTCTGCCATAGGTGCTGCATTGACTGCTATACCCAGTAGAATTTTCTAATGAACCAGCTGAAAAAAATTAATTGCCGGGAAAATTACTTTTGAAAACTCTGGTCATGCAGTACATCGTACAGTTTATTTTATAGAATGTTCTAAATTTTGATAAGTAGTATCATGAATTTAACTTTTCACTAGCACAGGCATCTTACTCAACCCTTTTGGTGAGAGGCATATTGAAAACTGCATTTAACCATTAAACAGAAAAGGCAGGAGTAAACATGTAATACAAACAAATTTCAGAAAATTAATACTTCTTCTGAAAAGTATTTGTTGTCTTTCAGGGTGATGTCGCAATAAAATCAATGCAAATTTACTGATTATATAGAACTGAAACAGCAACAGTATCCCATCAATATCAAATATTCAAGTTATCAGTATTGGTTTGGCGTTCCGGCTGTTATTTATCGACAATCGAAAGGGGTAATTGAACTACCTGAGGCAAAAGGTGGTACAAGTACAACCGCAAAATTAAACTAACAATCGAACAAAAGCCAGATGAAATAGTTAAAGCTGACAGCAATCCATACAAAGAGTCAATTCTGTTAAAATGACTTAGGCAGTAATACTGCAGTAATGGATGGTAAAATCAAGACAGTCATTAAGGTAACGAAACCAAAGAAATCAAGAAAAGAAGATAACCAAAAAGAATCGCAGAAGATTTCTTATGCCACGCGATGGGATGCTTTGCCGGTGGTAGTGGTGGTTATCGCAATTATCCTTTTCGTTTGTTGAAATTGTAAGTCTGGTTTCATAGTTGAAACTTCAGATTTGAAACCGTATAAAGGGAAGGGTGATACTTTATATTATTTATTGATAAGAATAATTTCTTTGAAGTTCATAGATTTCCAATATAAAGAATGAATTTTAGGATGTTGTACAGGTCAGTGCTATGGAAGCCGGGTGCGGTTGGCTCAAGAAAGACGGAAGCAGTCAGTAAATAAATCCGATAAAGAATGAGAAGGCGCATGGAAGAATACTGGCTACCGCCGCCGGCAAAAGACCATACGGTTGGCCTAAATAAATGATGCAGGAATGTTTGCAGGATCCTGGGTAAGCCGGGTCAGGCATTGCCGGATGTATAGTATTTACGCTGGCGATGAAGCGTGTTATTGGCACTGTAAATGACAGGCAAAAGTTATCTGGTAATTCCTGGCAACCCCAGCAGCTAGTATGGAAGAAGGGTGGTTGGAGAATCAAGGCATCAGGCTAAAGAAAGACAGTATCTGGCTGTATCCCCAAAGGGGAAACAGTACAAGTGATGCAGTCTAGTTGAAAGATTTCAATTCCATTGCAGTTGCAAAACTATGCAGTTGGTGTACATGAAGATGGCACAGAGGTTGTTTCAGAGATAAAGACGGTTGCCAGTTGGACAGATGCGAAGTTATATCGCAGCTTCACGACGATACACTCGTTGCGTTCAATCGTTCTGGCAAGACGGTTATGCGATAACCTAGCAACCAGTATGACACCCGCCCAAGCCGATGCTAAAACTATCACAAGAATATTACATTCACAGTTACAACAGCGAACGTAAATACGTTTGGATCCAGTTGAAATGCGATTACTATGAATTAACAAAGCTATTACAAACCAATTACTGAACATGGGTTAATGATTATTTCTAACAGGATAGTATCGCATCCTCATCTTTTAAAGGATGGAGAGACACACAACAACTGTCGGTAATATCTAAGAAGGAAGATGTTATATGACAAGCAGAAGACATCTATCAACTTTGCCCATAATGCAAAGACACAGTACAGCTCAACTAACAAATAGATATTACTGCGACAGTGATTGCAGAATGCGCACTTTGCGTCGCCAGTAGAGAATGCGGGATAAGTAATATCTCAATCGATGGAACAGTAGCAGCATCAAATGCTGATGGAACATCTGTTATGAATTGATGGCATCTCATTTGGTGTTGTCTTGAGCATGAGATTGTATTATACTCATCTAACCCTGCATACACTGGAAAGGGGTGCTAACGAAGGCAGTAGATGAAGTATATTTATCAGCAAAGTGTGTAAGATTAAGGTTAATCTCGAAAAGCCAGATGGTGAAAGTGGCGCTATTCTATGACATATGAACTCACCGTAGGTTCATACTATGTCTCAAAATATTATCAAACCCAGCGATATTCAATGAGGCAACCACCGCAAGAACCAGTTTCTTATGGAAGCAGTGAATGGTCAGACGACAGAAGTGAATGATTAAATCTAGAAGCAAACTAAGGGCGAGAAACACATGGACAGACTTTGCACATACAAAACGAGTACAGTAATGGTCGATTTATAGATGCTGAATTAGTGCAGTCTATCAAACAAGAAATTTTTATATGATGATTATATTCCGGATGTTTGATTTGCAATTGTTGGAAACATTAAATCTAATCTATGCAATCTCTTACTAAAGCTCAGACACACAAATATAAGTAGAAATATAAGAAAGAAATGCATTTCAGAGTATGCTCATAAATACATTCTTTTGGTGGCTACGGCTATTTTCACGAATGTTGTGCGTTGTTGTACCAATGGATTGTACCAAGACCAAGTGCTACAAGAGATAGAATACAATCAAACGCTTGTACTTCCACATAGTCGGAGGACAAGCGAAATACTATGACGCGGACTCATACAGTGGAACATGTCTCGGGAACTGTAATAAATGATGGGTAGAGAAGTAAGTAGAAATCTAGCCATGAGATATAAGTTCACTGTAGCTGAAGCAAGGGTGCAGGCAATTAAAATGATGAAAGATGCTGATTATCCAGAAAACTAGAAAGGAGATATTTACTAACCGCACTAAGAATCCACCAAACCTGTATATAGTATCACTTATTCGCTAAGAAACCTAAAGTAAATACTAAAGCTAGTGTGTGAAGCACACAAAAGTTGAAAATATAGAATCATTGGTATTGTTTACTATGCCTGAATCCCATTGAATTACAAGGAAAGTACATGCCAGCTGTGTTGAGAGGGCACTTTCTAAGAAAACATTAGTAATTGCAGGATACTACTGAACTCATGGCCAGATTAAATTTTGTCGAAAATGCATTGACTAAAGTGGATACCTCCAATCAAGTGGCAAGCTGATAGAAATCAAAGTCCACTGTGTATCTGCTGTGCAATCAACTTACCTAACCACACAGGGATAAATTGTACCAAGAAACGTTACCTTAATAATACTATGTTAATAATCTTAATGGTATGTGTAGTTTTAGAAGCCAAGGTTTATCCAGTATAGACAAACGAAAGTCAGTGCAGTTGCTACTACATCAGTTGGTTGGCCTACCCAGAATAAAACAAAACATGTTGCGGCAAGTACTGGCATAATAGAGTTGTTGGTAACACTATACTTCACGCTTGAGCTTTCTGATCTAGTATATTCGTAAAGTTATTCAGCAGGGATAGGGTGATTAATAACTTGATGCATACATTGTTTAAAATACGTGCAACTTCTTTTTCCAAGTTGATAGATATTGTAGAAATATCTAACGTTTTGTTATACAGTATTTTACTTCAAAGTACCCACGGAAACAAATACTTACATACTGATGTCATGGGTCAGAAAAGCAGTTCAGTTAACTGATACGTATGTGCATTCTTTTCGATAGCATACTCATATGTTCAAGAGTTGAACCGTCTGAGGCAGTGGCAAGGTTTTGTCAGATAATTTACAATATCTGTTCCATTTCTAAACGAGCATTCATCATGTCTCCTTATTTATTTATATAGTATAAACTAACATTAATTTATTAAGAGTAAAGATTAGAGATAAATTATTAGTCATTGTTCGAACGGGATGTTAGTAGTAAAACAGGTGATAAATATGAAAGAAAAAAGTTAACTAGTTTTATTCAATTGTAATATGATAATCCAGGCGGGTGGTGTTGCAATTGTCTCGCAAGAAGTAATGAGTCAGTCACACACTTCACGGTGGAATATGATATGCAGAAATTCTTAACGAGACATGTTGATCTATGTTCATTAGGAAGAGCAATCGTCTATACAAACGACGATGAGAAAGCATAATGTCGTAGAAGCAATTATCGGCCATAATAATATCCTGTAGAATTAAAATGATCATAATATTATACTGAAATCATGATAGAGAAAAATAGTGGCGAGGAATATGCAGTAAAAACCAGGTGAAGTATTTGGTTGAAGTAATGAAAAATTACATCAAGACGGTAAGATTGTAAATGATGATGTTGCAGCCAATAAATCGGTGGCTAGTTTGTTGTGATGTAGTATCTGATGCAGGAACAGGGCTTATCTGAGACCAGCACCAGGCAAGGAAGCATAGTATTTAAAAGTGATGGTAGTGCACAATTATCTATGATAGTAGCACATGAATTATGTTGGCGAATACCCTGCTTTTGCAAAGGGTGGCCACACGCAAAAAGCAAAATGAAAAGTTCAAGATGGCTTTATTATTAACTTTATAAGAATAGAAATGTCTCTGTGATATATTTTTATTTTGAAGAAAACTGTAATTTCTATTACAGAAATACAGAAAGGCTTAGTGAGGAAGAAACCACAAATATAAACCAACCTAATAGATAACCCTTAAGATAATGCTTCGGTGTATAATGCAAACATATTCACGAAATCATTGCGGCCAGCCAGTATAGAGGCAATAGAGCAATTGGCTACTGATTGCTTGAAATGTTTAACGAAATGGCGTGAAGTGCACGATACGGAAGTTGGAAGAATTCACCGTAATACGTATTGACCACCTCTACGCTTTTATGATTTTAAAGAATTACGCATGTTTTCAAATGTACACACCTTATCTTCAAGTGATACCACGATTCTTAACTTTATCAATTAGGTATGTACGTGCTGGCTTCCGCGGCCTTCAGATGATACACTTTTCATCAGCACCTTGACCACCAGAGACAATATAACAAGATGATACTGACTTGTTAAATACATTAACTGAGCTTTATCAAGACGATTGCGCGTTTTGTTGGTAGTAACCATCAATTAATCCAGCACGAATACAACAATGTAGTCAAAATCAATAATGTCTTGGGAGTACTTGGACGAATATGGAAGGAGAATACAAATGCATGAATACAAGTGAGATATATAAGACATCAAACTAAACCATTTTATTATGAGTTGAAAATCTTGTATTAGATGAATCGAATGATCTATAGTTGCCAATAGCCACTATCATTGAAGTTAAGAAATAAAATTCACCACCAGATAAGATTCCAACGCTATGTAGATAGGAAACTTGTAACATAGAAACCCTTCCAATAGTATGCCACTGTACACCATTTGACCATCAATAAGAATGGAATGATAAATATCAAGAACATAAAGGTGGTGGGCTAAATACATTTGAATATATAGTTTGCAATCCTGATATAATGAACACGTACAGAGAAAAGTCAAAGAGTGTAAACAGTAGACACAAAATACTGCACATGAAAGCGTCTAGAATCCTGTAAAGAAGGAGTATAAGAATATCGCTATGATATGATCGCCATACCCTTGGTGTAAAGAATATAATTATGAATGTGCTAAGGGTGCTTTCAGTATGAACAAAAGTATCTGTGTGTAATATTATTAAAACAGCTTTAGTATTGTACTTCTCGAAGCTTCCTAGGTTTTACGCTTATAACTGAACAAACCAAGCGGATCGGAAGTTTTCAGTACCACACATACTGCATACAAGAGAGAGGCATTTAAGGAGAGTATGGCAGATGGTGTTGATGGGAATGCCCTCCTGAGAGGGCTTGATGGCAGAGAAGGACGCGACCACGTTACTGAAGGAAATTTAAAGAGTGATATGCACAGCGTCTTTAAGAAAGACGCTTTTTTAACAGGAGGAAGGTCATGACCAGACCGGTGGCACAAGCAAAGACTTGCATAAATCGAAGAGTTTCAAGCCACCCACGAGGACACGTGGACATGTGCGTATGGTGGACCAACTGTATAATGGCGTACACATCGTACGTAATGACCAATGATTGTGTTTGATGTGTTGAAACGTTTATTTCAGCAGAAGGATATAGAAGTGTTACGTATGTATCTAATCTACGGATGTGGATGACAAGATTATTAAGAAGGCTGCTGAAGAAAATGTGTCACAACAGTAGCAGATTGTACAGCGTTACATTGATGCGACAGGAAGTAATGTACTTTACTGAATACAGAACTTCCTGACATTACACCACAAGTTACAGGAAACAATGCTAGATAGATTATTGAATTCATCGACAAACCTTGTTAAGATGGTACGCCTATGAAGCAATGGGGATGTGTATACTTTCGGTTGAACTTGCACCAACGTGCATGGTGTGAGATTTCATCAGCACTCCTGGACCAACTAGAGGCTGCACGTATTGAACAATGGACCAAAAGAAAACCATATGATTTTGCGCTATGTGGAAGAAGACAGATATGGGTATCGGCGGAATTCCATGGGGAGAAGGTCGTCCAGGCTGGCATACGGAATGCCAGCGTGACTGCCCACAATATCGGTGATTGCATTGATATCTCATGGCAGGTGGTATGGATCAAGTCTTCACCCACGAAAACAGAAGAGCCCAACAAGAAGTTTATGGGCGGCAACATCACAACTATTGGGCATATAATATGGTAAATATCAGCGGACAGAAGATGCCCAAGTCATAGAATACGACAAGGTGTTGGATGTTGTGCCACGAGGTACAAACCAATGATGGTTAGTATCCTCTGTATTATCGTAAGAATTAAAACTTCTGATGAGACACCGAAACCGCCTGCAAGGAATAGATGGGTGTTAACACTAATTAAGCAGCATATCGGCTGCACCCAAATTATGTCATGGGGATGATTATGATGTTGAATCTTATCGCATTCTGATTGTCTGATGATGACAGGAATAATAACCAAATGCGTACGCTGTTATTCGAGACGGTTAAGAAATTAAAATCAGATAATGCTTGTAAAGAGAAATCGGACTTTACGGTAGCTTCACTGCAACTGTGGAAAAAGATGTTGAATGCATTGGGTATACAGGATAAGCCGGTGATTGGTGAACTGAGAAGGAATTATTCATGAAGTGGAATCAAGCCAAGGCATGACAAAGCACTTCTCGATAGTAGCTGATAAATACCAGTAATGAATTAGGTGGAAAAGGGTCGACAATGAACCACAGGGAATGTAATGGTAGAACACTGTGCGTTTGGGGGATGCGGTTTGGTCTTATGGTACGTGACTTCTAAGTTCAAGAAGGACAAGGCAAAGGAAAGCAAAACTTAGTATTTCTTTATGTTTCTCAAAATCACAAAGACTTATTCTGCTTTCATGAGGAAAACTTTTTACTGAAGAGAGGCGACGTATCGTCGTGGGCGTAATGGGGAATAAGGTGTCCTAAATAGATGGATGTTGTGACATATCGTACGTCGACAGGATTTGAGGTAACTAGGTGCCATATCCTTGAGAATAATCAAGAAAGAAATAGATGAGATTTGGACAGCATGACATTTAGGGAGGACTTTCTATGGCGCTGAATTTGTGTACGGGAAAATGCCAGCCAGATGCTGATGGATAACCTGATCAACAACCATATGTCAGTAGACGATAGGGATGTAGAAATAGTTGGCTGAAAACACGAGTACAATCAAAAGAGCGGATAAGAAGACATTAACACAGAAAGATGACAAAGATACCGTCATCAAGGGTGTTGTGGCTGAAGTTGATCCATATCGTCTATAGTGTGGATGAATCAAAGTAGTGTTTCGGAGGATAGGTGGTCTTATCATCATGTTAGATGAATTAGAAGGATCCATATAATTTGGGAGCGAGGACATGCGGTTGCGCCGATGCGACTGGTGCCATTGTGTCATCTAAGAAGATTAATGCAGTAGGCTTAATGCTCATTGTTGCTGTTAGAAAGCAGCAATTGATACAGTGAAATGTGCGTTCTGCACCAATCTTTCCAGGACACCAGAAGACCCACAGTGGCACAGGGCTGTTGGGACAGATATGGATGGGACAGGACTATCAGTTCTAAAAGCATGATTTCAATAATTGCATGATTATTGGAAATGGTTATAAGTGGTATCCGGGACTTAGAGAAGACCAGGGTATCATCACCAATGAGAGGAAAGATTGAATCGTTGAACGGCGGGTATCTGCTGGTATTCT
>BNJU01000509.1_pt1 | contig 30018 bp, 44 predicted proteins | sample 8539281 | NCBI WGS metagenome assembly BNJU01 (sample SAMD00202456, study PRJDB9452) | human saliva metagenome | isolation source: human saliva | place: Japan
TGTCGCGTGTAAATAGAATCCCGCCTGGATGGCAGATAAGACTGCGCCAATGTAGAACCACGGCGACCATATCAGGCCGCAGATGATGAATATGATGGCCCCTGATGCTGAACGCTGCGGGTACGATTGGTCCGTCAATCCCGTAGCTAGCCTTTGCTTTGTGTAGTTGCGCCATTGTTATGCCTGCCTTTTCTAATGTCCTTCATCAGAATGAGTCAGCAGTAGCGCGTAGAGCAATACTTGTTTATCGGTGCAGTCACATTAGCGATCTCACCGCTCACAATCGTCGTGGTAGCGCCCCCAACCCACACTGCGCCCTCATCGTCAGTGCTAATAGTGACCACCCCGGCGCGGTGAAGATTGCCGCCCTGGGTCACGGTATATGTGCTGGTGCGGCACCTTCCCGGATTAACCACTGCGCAAGCGAAGCGTTGAGGCTACCGGTGATCGGATCTTCCGGTACCCCAATTCCGGGGGCGAAAGCGCGTACCTCAAAAGTATGGGGGCTGCCGGTGGGGTGCGGACCCACAATGCCCACCAGGGCGTCGTTAAGTAGATTGAAGTTGGGTTCAAGAGCGGTGACCTGCGCGGCGCTGGCGAGCTGAATGCCCGCCCAACCTGGACCGTTGTCCACCCACTGGTGCGCGACAACATCCTTGCGAGTAATGCCGAGCCCTGCAGTGAGGTGATCGAGTTCGGCGTCGGATAGCGGGCCACTGCGGATAGTGTCAGGGGCCTTGAAAAAGTACTGGCCGTTGATTGTGCGGATCTCAACAAGCCCAGCACCGCACTGCTGAATAATGCGGTCAGCGGTGTGCTCAGGTGCTGCTCGTGCCACGCGTGTGCCGAACCAAGTGTGGGGTGCCCGGCAAAAGGAATTTCACTATTCGGCGTGAAAATGCGCAGTGCGTAGTCGGCATCAGACGAGGTAGCGGGCGTAATGAACGTGGTTTCAGACAGGTTTGTCCAGCGCGCAATACGCTGCATCTGCTCGCCGGTTAAACCGTCGGAATCGAGGATAACTGCCACCGGATTTCCCATGAACGGTTCCGTGCTGAAAACGTCTACCTGCGCAAATGCTCGCCTTGTGTTCATGCGGTCATTCTGGCATAAAAACCGGGGGTTGTGTATGAGTTGAGCTATGGGGTCGTTACCGAACACAAGACTTGCCACGGTGCGTGATGCGGGCGACATTGCCCAGCTTCTGGACACTTTTAATCGCGAATATGACGAGCCTTCCCCAGGAGTGGAGTTTCTAACTCGTCGTCTTCATGAGCTTTTATCCAGTGACCTAGCATATGTGGTTGTGGCCGGTGACCCTATCATCGCTGTTGGGCTGGTTACGCTGCGCCCCGACGTATGGACAGATAGCCTCGTCGCCACATTAGATGAGCTATACACCGTGCCAGAGTGGCGCGATAACGGCTACGGCAGCCATATTTTGCGCCACGTAATCAGCGAGGCAAAGGCTCGTGGTGCGGGTGAGTTAACTATTGGAATTGATGCCCCAGATATCGATGCCCGGCGTTTTTATGCACGGCACGGTTTTCCCATTGGCGATGCCTATATCGCACGCAGGGAATTGTGAAGTACGCTGCTTAGCGACGCCCCGTGCGCTGCTCACCTGCGTAAATATAGGTTTGCATTACTCTGGATGTGTGTAATACTTTTGTTCAATTCTGTTGCATCACTACTTCTATCAAGGCACAATAATTGCATGCCAGAAAACAAAATAGGTGACGAGCAGAGCAGGATTCTGCGTTGCTGGTGGATGTTCGAGCTCTTTAGCCCGCAGAAGATGCCGAAGTCGAAAGTTGTAGAGAAAGAACAAAAAGGCAGGTAAGCAGTATGTTGACATCTTTTACCAAGCCATCGAATGGGGTCCTGGGGATGATTTGCCCTGGGATATGAGGTCAGGGCTACGTGTGCCTACGGAATACGAGGGGGAAAAAGAATGGGAACATAGCGTTTACCTCGGTGTTTACTCCCTGGGGGCGACATACCAGTGGCTTCATCGCGTTTTTGAGGATGATGCTGATGCGTATGAAGCACAACCTTCTGAGGAGATAGTGCGCGGCGTTTGTTGCTGACCACCAGGGCAAGTTGTTCCTGAAACTGCAATATTATCCTCAGCTTTATGGGGAGTTGGTCGCCTCCGCGATCCTGGTCCCCACGATCCCGCATGGTCAGAAGGTTTTGACGACACGGCGGCAAGCTTCACTGCGAGATTCGATGGCATAGCAGAGAAGCTATTGCGTGAAGTTTACCAAAAATAGTTTTTTTCTGCACGGCATGTAGAGCCACGATTGACAATGGGCATATTGCAGCGGTTATGTCGTTTTCGCTCAGAAGTTGCAGGAGTTGACGGGATCAGAGACCCTTGCCACCAATCGGATTATGATTGAAAGTAGACTGGTAAGCAAAAAGATGAAAAACCGAAAATTAGATTTCTTGAATAGTTTTTTCCTCAAGGACCTGAATAAGGTGCGTCGTTCGGGTGTGTCTCTGGGTTCAGCATTGGACGAATACCTCACAAGTGAGGAAGCGCTTCCACAGAGTCAGCGTATTGATGTGATCGCGCAACCTGATGTGGTAAAGCGGGGCGCAGCTGCAGAGCGCATTCCATTGGGGCGATGGCCCTGCTAATCCAGCGCATGGGTTAGCGTTGAGTCAGCAGTTCGCAGTGAATAAAGTACTGAGCGAGCTGGCTGATAAAACGAGGGATCGTGGTGTTAATGGCCCTCCCGGAACGGGTAAAAACCACAATGCTGAGGGATATTCTTGCAGGTAATATTGTGGAGCGTGCGTGCAGGTTAGCCGAACTAGATGATCCCGGTGATGCGTTTTTGCCAAAAAGATACACGGTAGCGGATGGGCAATATAGTCGCGACTTCTATCCACTTCGCCCAGACCTTACCGGCTTTGAGATGGTCGTGGCGTCGTCAAACAACAATGCCGTGGAAAACGTGAGCACTGAAATTCCAGAATTATCGGCGATCGACAAACGGTGGCAGGGTGAGCGTGGTTATTTTACAAATCTTGCTTCAGGAATTTTTGACAGCTAGTCTGCATGATCTTCGTGCAAAGCAGAAATCTCCCCAAAGCATGGGGGCTCGTGGCTGGAACCTGGGAAGCAAGAAGAACCGCATGTATTTCCGAAAAATGTTTTTGGTTTGGTGCCGGGTCTGAAGAGCGTAAAGAGCTGAAGAAAAATACCCGGGGAATTATGCTTGGAATGCTGGATCTCTTGAATCAGTGGCGCGGAAAGGGTTACGTTCCTCAAAAATTGGGAAGAGGCTCGTCGTGATTTTTACCAAGCTAAGCAGCGCAGAAGTATTGATTGAAGAGGATCCAAGCCCAACAGTGTTTGCAAAAATTAGATAAGCTGGCAGCGCAGGTGCGTTCACGTGAAGCGGACTGTCAGAACATACAGGATGATTTTCAACGTGTTCAGGATCTGGCGGAGTCTTGTCGGCTGGAATCTCGTAGGTTGGAAGAAGAACTCACGTACGCCACCACTCAGTATGAGCGGCAGCTGGCCTTGAAACCCGGATTTTTGAAACATTGTTCAGTCTGGGCAAGGCATCACGTGTATGGCGGGAAGAAGCACGCCCTTTGCTGAATCTCTGTCGAGTTGAAGAAAAGGTGCGGGAAAATGTGCGTCATCAGCAAAGCTGCGAAGCTGAGGGCGACGCCCTGCAGGATGCTTTTATCTGCATCCTCCGAGCAGCTGGAGGACGTTCGTAGAAAAATACAACACATTGGCTGCTCAATGCGCTAAGGATAGAGAAAAATGTGGCCTGTCTTACCCAGATGCTGAGTGGGTCGGAGATCAGCGTGAACTTTATGCACCTTGGCTGGACGCTGAGTTGGACCAAGCACGTTCTGAACTATTTTTCGCAGCGCTTGAGCTGCACCGAGACTTTATCGAGCTGAATGCCGAGAATATGCGATGGGGACTGAAAGCGGCTATGGATGTTATTGCGGATGGAGCGGCAGGTTTTTCACAGGAAAAAGCACTTGCCGCCTGGCAGCTGTTTTTCCTTGCGGTTCCAATGGTGTCCACAACATTTGCCTCTGCGGAGCGCATGCTAGGCAATGTTGGGCCGGAGTCGTTGGGTTGGCTGTTTATTGATGAGGCTGGTCAGGCATCGCCGCAACATGCGGTGGGCGCGATATGGCGTGCACGCCGTGTTGTTGCTGTGGGTGATCCTCTGCAATTGGAACCCGTAGTGACTATGCCCAAGAAAGCGCAATCGGATATTGCTGCCACCTATGGGGTATCGCAAACATGGATCCCAACCCAGGCATCGGTGCAGACGTTGGCGGACAGGGTGTCGCTGTATGGAACGACCCTCACGCAGGGCGATGAAAATGTTTGGGTGAGCTCACCACTCCGGGTCCACCGGCGTTGCGACGACCCCATGTTCACCCTGTGTAATCAGATTGCCTACAACAACATCATGGTCAATGGCGTGCATCGGGGTTCAGCTGATCTGGATAAGTTCGCCGTCACCGATGATCCGACTATCAAGGTAAGTTGTTGGATTCACGAGCCTGCACCGCAAGCGGGAAGCCATATTCAAGATAATCAGATTGAGCAGGTAAAACGAGAGATCGACTACCTGCAAGAACAAGGCGTACAGGCGCAAGACATTATCGCCATTGCTCCTTTCCGTGATGTTGCGAATGAGCTCTCGAACCTGCCTGATCAGTATGCCAAGTACAAGGGCCTCACAGCTGGCACAATTCATACTGCCCAGGGCCGGGAGGCGGCGGTTGTGCTCCTAGTGCTGAGCGCTGACCCCGAGAAAGACGGCGCAAAGGTATGGGCAGCGGAGAAGGTAAACCTTGTTAATGTCGCGGCGAGCCGCGCTAAACGACGTCTCTACGTCGTAGGGCGATAAGGATGCGTGGGCCCAGCGATAATTACTTCCGCGAACTCGCGGAGATACTAGAGCCAGAGGACCAGGTGCCCTCTACAACCCAATAATCCCACGCAACTCCCAGCAATAGCATCGAGCCGTCCGCGTGCTTCCTCCCAGGTGCCCCCTGGGAGGATTACTCTAGGTAGCATTTGAGTTTCGGCTCGGTGCCGGAGGGGCGGATGATTACGCGGTCGTTGGCTGCGGTGAACAGCATGAGTCCGTCGGCGGGCGGCAGCCCGTCGTAGCCTTCTCCCAGGTCAATCACTGACACAACCTCCGATCCGGCGAGTTCCGCTAGGGGCCGCCGAGCGTAGCCGCCGCATCGCCGCTGAGATGAGGGCTACTTCCTCAACCCGGAACGTCACTGGGGCGGTGGCGTGGAGGCCGAAGCGTTCGGCGAAGCTGTCCAGCACATCCTGGATGGCGCGCCCGTCGGCACGCAAGCCAGCAACCAGCAGCGCCATGGTGACGGCGGCGGTGATGCTGTCCTTGTCGCGCACGTGCGCGGGGTCGCAGCAGTAGCCGATGGCTTCTTCGTAGCCGAACACCAGGTCGGGCACCTGCCCGATCCATTTGAATCCGGTGAGCGTGGTGCGGTGCTCCAGCCCGTGAGCTGCGGCGATGCTGCCGAGCAGGCGGGAGGAGACAATGGAGCTGGCCAACACGCCGGACGCCCCGGCCACCGCACCACACGACCCCGCCACGTAATCCCCCAGCAGGCACCCGGTCTCGTCCCCGAAAGCTGCCGCTCAATCGCCGTCGCCTGTGGGAATGGCCACGGCGCAAACGGTCGGCGTCGGGGTCAAGGGCGAAGATCAGGTCGGCATCCACGTCGCTGGCCAGTGCTATCGCCAGGTCAAGCGCGCCGGGCCCTCTGGGTTGGGGAACGCGACGGTCGGGAAGTCCGGGTCGGGCGCGAATTGCTCCGCCACCACGTGAATGTCGTGAAACCCGGCACGGTTCAGGGCCTGCCTGGCCACCTCGCCGCCGACACCATGCATGGCGGTGAGGACAATCCGCAGGTCACTCACGCCATTCCTCGCCGCCGTTTCCAGATACTCGGGCAGCACATCCACCTTTTCTACCCGCAACGAGTCGCGGGGAATCTGGTCGGCTGGGGAAGCCTGAGTAATGCACGCCATGATCTCGGCATCGGCAGGCGGCACGATTTGCACCCCATCAGCGACCCCAGTGGCGACGCGTCCACCCAGGTACACCTTTGTATCCATTGTCGGTTCGCGGGTTGTGGGATGCGGTGATCATGATCCCGGCATCGGCATGAAGTGCGCGGACGGCGAAGGCGGTGACGGGCGTCGGTAAGCAGGGCGGGAGGAGGAGCGCGGTGCCGCCAGCTGCGGAAATGACTTCGGCTGCGGTGGTATAGAAGTCGCTGGAGCCATGGCGGGCATCGCAACCAATAACCACGCGGGGCGCCTCCACCTGCCGCCCCAACCAGTCCATGAGCCCGTAGGTGGCACGCGTAACGACGGCCCTGTTCATTCTGCTTTCCCCAGCTCCCACCTCGCCGCGCAATCCAGCGGTGCCGAAGGTGAGTGGCCCGGAGAAACGGCTTTGCAGTTCGGCGGCGCGCGCCGGGTCCTCAAGAATGTCCAGCACATAGGCTGCGGTCTCCGGGTCGGGGTCATGGGCGGCCCAGTCACGTGCCACATCGGTGATGCTCATGACCTCCAGCTTATCGACGCCCCGTCAGTACTTGGTCCAACGCAGCAGGTAACGGTAGTACAGGGCGCGGCGGATATGCGCGCCGGGCAGTACATCGCTGGCGATGTTGCGGATATCGCGCAGGCTGAGCGTGGGCGCGGCTGTGCGCATGTTGGGGTCGTGTGTTTCTTTGTACAGGTAGGAGCTTATTTTCACCACCGGGAGCAGCGCCCCTGAGATGGCCCAATCCATGAGGGAACTGTTGCGGGCCAACCCAACCACAAGAATCTGACCGCCGGGACGCAGCATATTTTTTGTCTTAGTGAGTGCGCAGCGCATGTCCATGTGGTGCAGTGAGGCGACAAAGATGATGGTGTCAAAGAACTGATTAGGCGAAAAGTCGTCGAAGGTTGCGCTCTGGATGGTGGGCGGCGTGGCGGTAACATTCGGATCTATTCCCGTCACGGATGCGCAGGTTGCAGATAGTTTTCGAACAAGCAGCCCGTCGCCGCAGCCGACATCAAGAACGTCGCCATGCGCGTGCCGCATGACCCACGGGTGATAGGCGATGTTGTGGTTCCAAGGGGTGGTGGGCATCAACGTTCTTTCTTGCTGGTATCTTCCGATCGCTCTGCTGTGGGAGACGAAAATGTGCTTATCTTCAAGCTCAAAAACACTCCATTTTCGTGCTTGAACATAAGCACATTTCCCAGTCACGCCAGCCACCTCTCAAAAAATCATCGGCCTTCTTCGGCACTGATCTTCAGTGCAGTGATGAATTCGTGGTAGAGCTCGTCGTTGTTGAGCAGGTCGTGGTGGGTGCCGCGGTTTCGGATGCGCCCGTTTTCCAACACAATGATCTGGTCGGCATCAAGAACGGTGGAAAGTCGGTGTGCGATGGTGATCACGGTGCCGGTTGAAGCGGCTTTGGAGATCACGTTTTGGATAGCGGCTTCGGTGATGCCGTCGAGTTGGGCTGTGGCTTCGTCGAGGAGGAGGACGTCGGAGTGCGCACGAGGGCGCGGGCGATGGCCAGGCGTTGGCGTTCCCCGCCCGAGAGGCTGGTGCTGCCCACCGGGGTGTCGAGTCCTTCGGGGAGCCCACTGATTTTTTCGTCGAGGCGGACTGCCCGGAGGGCGTCCCAGACTTCATCGTCGCTGGCATCCACTACCGGAACAGCACGTTGTCGCGAATGGTGCCGTTGATGATGGGGGTTTCTTGTTCGACGTAGGCGATGTGTGAGCGGACGTCGTTAAGGCTGAGGTCGTGGTAGGGGATGCCGTTCATTTCGACGGTGCCGCGTTGGGGGTCAATGAAGCGGAGCAGCAGGGAGAAGATGGTGGTTTTGCCTGCGCCGGATGGTCCGACGAGTGCGACGTGCCCGGATCGCGGCACGTCCATGCTGATGTTTTCTGAGGGCGGGTCGTTGGGCGTTGGCGTATCCGGCGGTGACATTGCGCAGGGAGAACACGGAGTCTTGCGCTGGGTTTTCTAGTTCGCCGTGGGTTTCTATGGGCCGGCCGGCGGGCACGGCCAACCGCCCGGACCGTCCAGACTGTGCTGACCTTTCCAGTTGCTCCGCGCGCCCCAACTCCAGCTGGTCCGATGTAGACCTTGAATCTGCAGGTCCCGCCGATCGTGTGAATGGCCGTGGCCGGTGGGAACTGAGACCGGTCAGGTCTTCGAGTTCGAGTTTTTCGGTTTCTCGGATGCGTTCGGCGGCGGCCATGCCGGATTGGATTTCGGTGAAAGCCATGGTGAGGCTGGATACGGGTTGGACGATGTTGAAAGCGTAGAGCAGGAACGCCACGAGGGTGGATACTTCGATGGATCCGTTGCTGACGCGCCAGGCACCGACGCCAAGCACGGCGATGAGGGCGAGTTGGATACCGCCGCTGGCCACGACTCTGACGGCGGAGGAGACCCATACGGCGCGGACTGCGTAGCGGTTGGATTCTTGGGCTTTGTCGGAGATGCGGGCGATTTCGCGGTCTTCAGCCCCGCTTGATTTGACGGTGCGGATGGCCCTGCATGCCGCCTTCGAACATGCCGCCGACTTCGCCGAGTGCGCCTTGGGCACGTTTTCGTGCGCGACCGATGTGGGGCATGAGTGCACCAAGGAACACGCCGATGATGATCAGTGCGGATAGGGTGCTGAGCAGGAGCGGGACGTCGAGAACCGCCATGAGCACGATGGTGCCCACGAGAGAGACAGTGCCGTTGACCAAGTTGAGAAAGCTTGAGGTTGTTGCTTCCCTGAGTAGCACGGTGTCGCTGGTCACGCGGGTGACCAGCTCACCCGACGTGAAGTTTTGGATTTGTTCGAGTTTCGCCCGAAAAAAACGGTTGATCAGTGAAATCCTGGCATCGAGCACAATGCCTTCCGCGACACGTCCCAGGATGGCGGCCTGGGTGAAACCCGCCACAATGGCCAGGGCGAGGAGTCCCAGCAGGATGGCGATGGGGCCGCCGAGGGATTGTCCTTTACCAAGAGTGTCCAGCACCCATTTGGTGGCCATGGGCATGGCTAGTTCCATGCTTGTTCCCACCAGGCCGAAGAACACGCCTACGAGCAGGATAGGGAGATGTGGTCTGGCAAAAGACCAGATGAGCTCGTAGTTTGAGGCACCTTCGCTTTTTTTCCTATGTCGGGCACGGGCCGGACTTGGGTTTCTTTGGCTGTTGTAGGTGCTCATATATCTTGTACATGTTCTTTTCTCGGGAGGCTGGTTTCTCCCTACTAACCGTAGCCCAGTTTCGGTAATGGTGCCACATTTCCCACGGGTATCATTGTTCATAAAAGTGCACGTCAGGGCTAAATTTGCGCAATTGTGGATGGTTCCGAGTAGTTCTTTGCAGTCGCCACAAGCGACGCGCTCCCATCGTCTAGGGGCCTAGGACACCGCCCTTTCACGGCGGCGACACGGGTTCGAATCCCGTTGGGAGTACAGGAACTCGCCAGCAGGCCAGTTTTTATATGGCCCTGTGGCGCAGTTGGTTAGCGCGCCGCCCTGTCACGGCGGAGGTCGCGGGTTCAAGTCCCGTCAGGGTCGCACTACAGATACCCTTCATGTTTTCTCATGAAGGGTTTTTGCTTGTCGACGCCCCGTCACTCATTCGCCCCTCATAACCAACCGTTTTCCTGTGCTAGGTACACGGCGTCGTGGTGGTTACGTGCCTGTGTTTTGGCGATGATGGCGGAAAGATGGTTGCGTACCGTCCCGGCACTGAGCCCCACCTGCACCGCGATGTCGGTAATGGAACTGGCTTTCAGAGCCGCACGGCAGATGTCCATTTCCCGTGCTGTGAGGGGGTTGTCGGGCATGAAGAGTGATTGCTCGGCCAGGTCGGGGTCAATGGCGCGGAGTCCGCTGTGTACTCGACGGATGGCGTCAGCAAGTAGATGTGGTGGGGTGTCTTTCACTAGGAATCCTTTGGCACCTGCGGCGACGGCACGTTTGAGGTATCCGGGTCGTCCAAAGGTAGTCACGATGATGGTGGCACAGGTGGGGAGGGCGTCAGTGAGTGCCTGGGCTAGCAGTGATGCCGTCCATGCCGGGCATCTCAATATCAATGAGCGCCACGTCAACATGTGCTTTCAGGGCGGCGGCAACAATCTCAGTGCCGGAGCCGACTTCCGCCACCACCTGGAGGTCTTTTTCGAGGTTGAGGAGTGCTGCAAGTGCGCCCCGAACAAGGGCTTGATCGTCAGCAATGAGAAGAGTGATCATGGCGTGTCCATGGTGATGTTCAGTTCGGTTCCAGATGAGTCGGAGGTGATGGTCAGGGTTCCGCCGGATTCCGCTACCCGAGCTTTCCAGCCCACCGAGACCGTTTCCTCGGTGAGTGCTGCGGAAGCCGCGGCCGTCGTCACGCACAACAAGGCGAGATGGTGCCAGTTCGATGACGCAGTGCGTGGCCCCCGAATGCCTGATCACGTTGGTCACGGCCTCCTTTTGGGCCCAGGCAAATACGCGGGAGGTGTCGTCGGGAATGCGTGTCGCGTGGTGAGGTGCCGGAACCGTCGCGCGGATTGATGCGGTAGCCAGTGCTCGGCGGCGGACACCAGTTCGCGTGCCAGATCAGGTGTGCGCAGGTGAGTGACAGTGGCGCGAGCTTCGCCAAGCGCGGAACGACTGAGTTCAGCCACTGCCTCGATTTCGCGCCGGGCCTGCTCGGGGTCGTGGTCGATGAGTTTGCGAGCGAGTTCGGATTTCAGATTGATTACGGTGAGGAGTGCCCCAGCACGTCGTGGACGTCGCGGCCACGCGTTCGCGTTCTGCACTATGCGGCAAGCTGCTGTTCCACGTCTCGACGGACGAAGTCCACTTCCACCCCGTAGCGCCCCGCACGATTACTCATGACCACAATGGCCCAGCGTGATGGGGCCATAGTCATCGTTGATCAATCCTACGATCAGCAGCGGCAAAGCGATGAGCAGGGTGATCGTCGTAGGAATGATCATTCGCCATTCCAGTTTGTACAGGATCACCGCAATGATGTACGGCACAAAGGTCGCGGTGGAAGGAAGCCTGGTCAGCCATCCTATCGTGACGGTGATGGCGAGCAGTACCACCACCCAGGCCACAACATCAATGCGTAACCGCCATGCGGGATGCCGGAGCATCATCATGCTTAGCAGGTATACGGCGATGAACAGCACCGTCAACGTGTAGCTTGTGGTTTTGATGACGGCGCTGTGGTCTGAGTTGGAAACGTCCGTGATGAATAAGGTGAGGAAAATCAGCCAGACGCCTGCTTGTAGGACGTAGCGTGTGGACATGGTTTCAGCCTATCGAAACCTCAGCGGCCCATACCGGCCCATACCGGCCCATACCGGCCCATACCGGCCCATACCGGCCTCTACCGGCCCTTGTCGCGGCGCCACAGGAGCGTGCAGTTGAGCGCAAAAATGAGGGTCCACGCTGCGATGTTCACCAGCGCGTACCACAGCGGATCATCCACGGTGTAGGGGTCGCTTATGGCCTGGATGCCGTCGGAGAGGGGATAGCGGGCGAGTGAAACGCTGCCGTAGATCGGAGTGAACCTAGCGAATGGCATAAACGATTCGGGCATGGGTGTGAAGGCGTTGCCCAAGAACGACATAGGCACAACCGACAAAGTGGACAAGGACACCGCTGCTGAGGAGCGGAACGCCGTGGCAAAGATCAATCCGTACAGGCTAAAGGGAATGACCGCGATGATGGAGAGCACACCCGCCGCCAGCCATTCTCGGATCGGCATACTGGCGCTGCCAAAATAGCCGCACAAGAATACGCCGATGACGGCCAGCGTAGCCCGCGACATGGTGGTGGCTATCTGTGCGATGATGCGTTGCCAGGCGCGCAGTGGGGTGAGGGCGAGTTGTCTGCCCCAGCCGGAAATTTCGTCAACAACCATGCTACCTACGGTGCCGACTGCACCGGTGATGGCACCGTAGGCGGCCATCCCAATCATCACGTAGCTGGCAACGTTGCCGTCGTTGATGGGTCTGTCCGTCCTCGGTTTGCTGGCTCCAAACACGATGAACAGTATGGAGGGCAATGCGACGGATACCGCCAGTGCAGTGGGTTCTTTCAGCGCACGCCGAATGTCAAAAGACATGTATCGCAGGGTGTTCATGACTCGGTCTCCGTGGATGTGAGGTTGAGGAAGACATCTTCCAGCGAGGATTGGCTGACCATGATGTCTGTGGCTGGGGTGTGGTTGACGAGGTGCCGCAGGAGTGCGTCGGAGTCTCCGGTGTTCAACAGCGCGGTTCCCTTTTTGGTTAGTGATGCCACGCCGGGAATACGGTCGGTGGGAAAGTCCGGCGGGAATGTCGCCGATACTGTCCGCCCACCCGCCCGCGACCGAACTTTATGCGTTGTGTCATCGGCGACGATCTGCCCGGAGCGCATCATGACGATCCGTTCGGCAAAGTTCTGGGCTTCCTCTATGTAGTGGGTGGCAAACATAATGGTTTTCCCGTGTTGAGCCTGTTCTGCATAGTTTCCCAGAAAGCGTGACGGGCACCCGCGTCCATGCCTGCGGTAGGTTCATCGAGGATGAGGAAGTCCGGGTCGGGCAGTAGTGCTAGGGCGAAGCGGAGCCGCTGTTGCTCGCCACCGGAGCATGAAACCACGCGCCGCCGGGGCGAGGTGGCTGAGATTGGTGCGTCGGAGGACGGTTTCCGGCAGCTGTGGGTTGGGGAAGTGGTGGCGATCATAGCCACCGTTTCCCATACCGTGAGGTTTCAGTAGCCCACCGGTTTGCAGGACAGCCCCTGATTTTTCGACGCCACGATGGCCTGCCGTGGTGCCGACCCAAAAGGCTTGTATCGTCCCGCTTGTCGGTGTGGTCAGCCCTCAGGATCGCGTCTATCAGCGTCGATTTCCGGCACTGCTGGGCCCTAGCAGGGCGATGATTTCTCCCGCTAATGTCAAGGTTCACCTGGTTGACCGCGCGGAATGTCCCTTTAGAACGGTCCCTGAACCCTTGATCACGTCGCGTGCGTGAATGACTTCTGTATTCATACTTTTTTTAGTGTTGTCGGGTAGCTATGCCTCGACACGTAGCTGTTGTCATGGGCAAGGCATGACTTTGTCATGGATGTGGGCTTTTTGACAGAGCGTGATGAGTCACGTGCTTTGTGTGCGCACTCGTCCACCCCTTAGACCATCCGCCTTAAATTAATTAGTATACGAATTATGTCCCCTGATTTTCTCCCCACATCCATGGGTTTCCTGGTCAACCGCCTGCCCGGGAATTTCACGCCGCGTTTACTCAGCGTTGGCAACAGTCCCAGGCGGCATGACCTCCGCGCAGTTTGCTGTCCTGCAGGACATTTATGAGCACCCGGCAGTTCCCAAAAAGAAATATCCAAACGCACCGGCATGGATGTCGCCACGCTCACGGAGCTTCTGCGCAGGTTGGAGCAGCGGGGCCGTATTGTGCGCTCAAAATCCTCAGAAGATGCCCGGCGGCATGTCGTCTCGCTTGCCCCGGAAGCCACACAAGACATACGCTAGCTCGCGAGGCCGCAGTCGCTGTGAATGCCCGCGCCGTGGCCGGGCTATCTGACCCGATGATATTGCGGTGCTGCGTCGGTGCTTAACCACGATGGAAGGTAACCTCCAATGAACTGGATCTGGCTGGCATCACGCCGTCATGGCAATGGTCACCATTGTTTTTGGCATAGTGGCTTTGGCTCGCCCACGCTCCTATCGGGTGCGCTCTGCCGATGCGGGTCCCGCTACTACGCTGCCATGTATGCGGCCCGCGCTATTCCTTTTCGGCGCAGGCTTGGTGCATAGTGCTCGTCGTCGCCGTTCAGCATGCGGTCCCGTGGCTTTGTAGTTGCGGTACCATTCAGGTCTTGGATGCCGCCATCGGGTGTCGACGCCGCGTCGTCGGTGCCGTCGTAGCACCTCTGGCGCTTGCATCAGTGCACTTGGCAACCGCAGTGCTCGTGCAAAATGGCTCATTGACATGCCGGTTTGCCAGCATTCCCATCACCCGTGTAAAGTTTTTCTCGTGCGATGGGGCAACGCAGGCATAATCTTTTGGCCCCTGTGGCGCAGTTGAGTTAGCGCGCCGCCCTGTCACGGCGGAGGTCGCGGGTTCAAGTCCCGTCAGGGTCGCGGAGTTTTTCGCATGGAGTAAAACCAAAAACTCTGCTCCAGGTAGCTCAGTCGGTAGAGCATCCGCTCGAAAAGTGGAAGGTCACCAGTTCGATCCTGGTCTGAACACCCGAAGCGTCTGCGACATGTAGCAGGCGCTTTTTTGCACGATATGCCCTAAATCCATGAATCAAGGAGATGATCGTATGGCTATTGTCACGCAGCACAACCCGGCCGAGAGCCGCCACACCATTGAGGTGGATGGGCAGGTCGCGGGTCGCCGATTATGTTGAATCAGGCACCGTTCGCGATTTCAACCACACCGTGGTCTTTGACGAGTTCCAGGCCAGACCATCAAAGCCACTGATCAAGCGAAGCACTGATGACCCGCGCAGCGGCTTCAGCATTGTCCCCACCTGTTCCGCAGTGGCCAATTCTCAGCCAAAAACCCAGGCTATATGGGAGTAGTCAGCCACCACGCAAGCGTCCGGGTCCACCAGTTTGATGCATTCCTCGGACTTGCGGGTCGGCTTTTTCGCCGGGATACCCACGGCAATGTGGGTTGGCGGGTACGTCTTTGGTCACTACAGCATTGGCGCCAATGGCGCCGCTTTCACCGATGGTGATGGGGCCCAGCACTTTCGCCCCAGCGCCCACGGTGACGTTGTCTTCCAGGGTGGGATGGCGTTGTCTGGGTGAGCACCTGACCGCCCAGGGTTACCGCGTGGTACAGCATCACGCCGTCGCCGATGTCAGCGGTTTCGCCAATGACCACCCCATGCCGTGGTCGATGAAGAAGCGCCGACCGATGGTGGCGCCGGGTGGATTTCACGCCGGTGAGAAAGCGCGTGAACTGGGAGAGGATGCGCGCGGGAGTTTCAGTCCGCGTTTCACAGGACGTGGGCGATGCGGTAGGCCCAGATGGCGTGTAGCCCGGAGTAAATGACGGCGTTTTCGATATCGCCACGGGCCGCGGGGTCGTGGTCGCGGGCGTTGGCGAGGTCTTCGCGGATCATCGAGACGATGCGATCTCATGGGGTTCAATTTATAGAACACCCCGCGCGTCACGCAATGACGCAGGGGTGTGGAGACTGGGGTGGTCTAGTTGCGGATGTCGTCGAAAAGTACGGTGGAGACGTAGCTCACCGTAGTCGCAGGCAACGGTGACGATGGTTTTGCTGCGGTTTTCCAACGCAGCAAGCTCTCAAGGCAGCGTAGACATTACACCGGTGGAGATGCCGCAAGGATGCCTTCTTCGGAAGCGAGTTTGCGGGCGGTCTCAATGGCATCTCGTTGGAGACGGTAGACATCATCAAGTACTTTTGCGGTCCAGGATGTCGGGGGATGAAGTTGGCGCGAGACCCCTGAATCTTATGAGGGGCCAGCTTTGCGGGTGGTGAGCAGGGCGGATGCTTCTGGTTCCACACCGTAGATTTCACTGAAGGTTTGCGCTTCTTCAGCACGTTGCCCACACCGGTGACGGTACCGCCAGTACCAAAGCTGCAATGAAGATGTCCACTGCGCCGTCTGTGTCCTTCCAGATTTCTTCGGCGGTGGTGGCACGGTGCACTGCGGGTTGGCGGGATTGGAGAACTGCCGGGCAAGGATGGCACCTTCGGTTTCAGCGACAATCTCGTTGGCTTTGTCCACAGCACCCTGCATGCCTGCGGAAACCAGGAGTCAGCACGATTTCTGCACCGTAGGCGCGGAGCGACACGGCGTTCGAGTGACATGGTTTCCGGCATGGTGAGCACTACCTTGTAGCCGCGTGCAGCACCGACGAGGGCGCGCGATGCCGGTGTTACCAGAGGTTGCTTCCACGATGGTTCCGCTGGGCTTTGAGGGTGCCGTCGGCTTCGCGGCGTCGATAATGGCGCGGCCGATACGGTCTTTCACGCTGTTGGCGGGGTTAAAAGAACTCCAGTCTACCAGCACCTCGCCGGGCAGGCTGTCTGTGAGGGCGGCTGAGGCGGACTACGAGGGTGTTGCCAATGGCTTTCGGTGATGTCCTGGTAGATGTGACCCCACGTGGTTCTCCCTTTGTTAGTTTCTAGGGTTACAGGAGATACTCTATACCAAACATAGACAGAACTCTAGACAAAGTTGTCTAGAGTGTGTCGGGTCGGGGAAATGATACGGCTATTCAGGCCAGGGTGATGTTGCAAGTGCCGCAGTGAACGGGAATGCTGGTGAGAATCCAGCAGCGGCCCCGCCACTGACTGTTCATGACTTCATAAACCCCAGCCCGCATGCCACTGTCACCTGACGCACCGATGGAAGGCATGCAGTACCCCCAGGGAAAGTGAGCAAAGCCAGGAGACCGGGCTGCGGTGAGTCATAACCAGGAGGTCCGCGAGTGACGGACCCGCTACAGAAAGAGGCAAACTCTCACGCATATTGCAGAAGGCTCTTCCTGTTGCTCATTGTGCATTGGTGGGTGCGGCATCGACTGCCGTTCGTGGCGCACGGAGCCTCACGCAGTGCGGGAAGCAATTGAAAGAGAATCCGGAAACCGGCCTGCTGTTGCTCGGCGCGGCAGGTGCATTTACGTTCGTGCTCAGTGCCATCAAGATCCCGTCCGTGACCGGATCGTCATCGCATCCCACAGAAACCGGCCTGGGAGCTGTGCTGTCTCAAAACCACCAGTGATGCCTTGCAGGTACATTGTGCCTCTTCCAGGCACTTCTTCTCGCGCATGGTGGTATCACCACCTTAGCGAATATCTTCCATGGCACATCGTCGGCCCATGGGTGGGCTTTGTGGGACGGCGTTGCGGAAGATGGGGCGTCGTCAAGCATCAGCATCTTCTTCGCAGCGTTGTCGACCTGTCTCATGCACGTGGTTACGGCCCCTCAGCTGGCCGCCGCACCACGGCGCAGGATTCGGTAACGCGGTGGCTGACCTTTCCTTGCGCGTATGCGCCCGACGCAGGTGCCGCTGGCAGATTGTGGGAAGGCATTCTCACCGTCCTGATCTTCCGCAGCCTCACGACCATTGCCCCCTGAAGGAGCTGCGGTCGCTGGGCATCCTGCGCAGACGCTCCAACACTGAGGAAGCCCCACTGCAGCGAGCACGAGCATGAAAAAGTCAACCACACTGACGTGGGTGCTGATCGGTCTGGCCATCATCATCGCAGCCTTTCCCCATGTTCTTTAACCTGGGGATCCGAACCTGAAGAACAATTGGTGACTCGACAGCTCTGCCGAATCCGTTGTCCAAGAGCAAAACCCAGACCGCAGCCGTGGTTCTCACCACTGGCTGGCGAACTGCCACCAGCAGAGTCCGGCCTCTTCGCCTGGGTAAGCAGCCCCGGCGCAGGCTGGGGTATGCGTTGGAACCCACCGAGGTCGGGAATAAAGCCCTTCGCACCCGGAAAAAGGCTCTGAACAGGGCCACACGAACGCTCTGGAACGCGCGGCGGCAACGAGCCGATGGGCAACTCACAAACGTTGGCGAGAAGGTGCTGTTGCTCATTGGCCTCGCTCTTTGCGCCATTTCTCCCGCCGATTCCGGCTCTGTGCCCTCCATCGCCACGATTCTGCCAGTGGCAGCGTGGCGTGCGGAGGTTCCGTGGCGCCTCTACCGCGCTCATCGCCGCCCCGCATCGTTTGTAGTCTTGGGCCTCGGCCACTGATCTTCGCCATCACCCCTCAAGGCATTGTGCTTATCGACGCCGGCCCCATCACTGCCGCCACAGTTCTTGCGCGATGCATCGTGGGGAATGATGGCGACCATGTGTTCGCCCTGACCACCCCATGGCGGAGTTGTTTGGGTGGATGCACCGGCGCGTTTCCCACCTCAACCGTTTACGTCACGGCGCTGACCTATCGGATGATTTTCCACCCTGACTTGTTACCTCGCGCAGCATGTGGGAGGCGCAGGCTCAGCGTCTGGGCGCAGCAGTTCCATGAGTCGGTGGATTCGATCGTCCGCTGGGTTAGCGTCATCGCTGTTTAGTGGTGGCCTTTACCGGCGCGCGCTGGGGAGGGTCGAACTGCGTGACCCCTGCGACGATGTACAACACTCTCCGTGTCATCCGGCCGGTGCGCTGGTGGTACGCGGGAGGGCGTGCGTGCTACCCAGCGCCATTATTGCAAAGTTCGATTGTCTTATGAAGCGGCGAGATGGCTACTCTTGTTGAATTGAAGGAAGCGTCGTTCAGCCACGACACCGGCCCCGAGATCCTGCATCAGGTGAGCCTGAGCGTCCAGGAAGGTGCCGGATCGCCGTGCTGGTAAAATGGGGTGGTAAATCCACACTGTTCCGCCTGCTCAGCGGCGCATGCGACCCCGACAAGCGGTGAACTAGTGATTGCTGGCACCGATCACCCGGTGCTCGCTGCAAGAAACAGGCACGTGACTTTGCCCGTGCGCATGTGCAGCTGCGCTTCGAGAACCAGATGATCGATTTTTGCACATGTTCTGTGCGTGAAGACATTTTCGGTCCCCTGAACCAGGGGTTGACTCCGGAGGAGGTGGAGTCCCGCGTTGATCAAGCAATGATGGCGCCGAAGTGAGTGAATTGGCGGAGAAAGTTCCGGCACCATTGTCCGGTATGGCCAGCGCAAACGTGTCGCGCTTGCTGGTGCACTGGGCCATGCAGCTCAACGTTTTTGATGCTTGACGAACCTACGGCTGACCTCGACTCCCGCTGGGAGCAGAAGCCGCTCGCACCATTGGAAGGCTTTGGAGGCGTCAGTGGTGCTGTCAACACACGATGTCAATCGTCGGCGAGTTTGCCACCGACGTTGTGGTGCTGCTGGACGGCCGACTCACTGTGAGCAGCTGCGACCATATTCTTCTCTGATACAGAGCTGTTGCGTAAAGCGCGACTTGAGTTGCGTGGGCACCTGTCGTCCGTAGCACTGGTCGGACAGTTAAACGTCCAGAGGATGCGCTGACCCTTATCAAAAACATGCCCGCGAACAGGGGAGTTTTTCGGAAGGTGAGGCATCAGGCTGGTTACACGGGAGGTGCGAGGAGGAACCTGAGATTGACTATTCACGTGTGCGTATTCCGAAATATGCCTGTCCACGGGCATGTACGGGCTACCTCACAAAACAGCAATGAATCGATGTGTCCGCTAGGTGATCGTCTAAGGGGTGCCGCCCTTGGTGTCACGCTTCGTTGCCGAGTTATTGATGTGCACAACCGGCAGGTGTCGGACTTACCGCTGCGGGACAGTTCCAGAGTCTCACTGATTCTCTTTCGCGCCGCCCACCATCGCTCACGAAAGTGGCCGGGCCAGCTGCACAGATGATTTACCCGAAAACGCTAAGAAGAGCCTTGTTGTCAGGGTGTGGAGGGGGCAAGAAGGGGTAAGAAAAGTGATCTTCGCTACTTTACTAACCCAATTAGGGGGAGTCTGCTCTGGCGCTGGATGTGGGAACCCAAATAGACTGTTCATTCGCCTATATGTGTTTTGTAGAAGAAAATTATGATGCCAATAATGCATCTTTTATGATGCTGCGCAGTTACATGCTAAAAATGCAGAGTGCAGCAGCTGGAACCTGGGTGCTGTGGACGTGGAAAAATTGTGTGTGTGAGGGTGAACCGATGGAGCGTGTGCGAAAAATCACTCTCAGTGACACTTCGTGATAATGAAAATTGAGTACTGATATTGGCGTCTCGTGGGGGTAGATCGTCGGGGTAATCAATAGGCTACCGTACCTTTTAATAGGCGTACGTTTGTGATTTATGTAAAAAGACTCCCAAAATCGGTATGCGTACCCCTCCCGTCGGAGTGATATACTTCACTTACATGGGAAGTTAAAATCTGGCGGTGCCAAAGTCGGTGGCTGTGCAGGAGGTTTTGAGGCTGGATTCCAACGCATCAAGGACGATGAGGACGCGATTCGCGCCGCACTAACGTCATTGAAGACCGCGACGGGCATTCCCGTTACGATGTTCGCCGCTGTGCTGCCGGATAATCGTCTGCAAATTCAGTGCGTGGGTAGGACTGCGGACTCCTGCTCTGCAAAAAACCTCATCATCGACTCCGGGCTGTGGAGTCGGTGGCAGGGTCGTGACCACGCGCCGACCCGTCGGCGGAGCGACTTCATCACGCGGGCTAATGTCATTCCCACGAATACGACAAACATTATTGCAAGACGAGGGTCTCTACTCCATCGTTGCTGTTCCGGTGATTGTGCACCGAAATCCGTGGCGTGCTGTACGTGGGGTTCATTCTCTGCGCCTGGGTGACAAGGTTATTGAGGAAGTCACCGACGACCGCCCGCACCTCGAACAGGATTGTGACATTAACGCCGCGTTCCGGCGTGGCGACGGCCGCAGTCTAGTAAACCCGGACGCGTGACGAACGGCGCCGAATGAAGTGCGTGCTCGACTCATCTTGAAGCTGCGCATGCCGGCTAACCGCGTTGAGTGACGAGGGAGCCACGCCGCGAGCTTGAGGAACTCTCGCGACCAGATGGTTACTCCAGTTCGCGTGAAGCAGACCACTAGCTATCTGCTCGCGAACTGGATGTGCTGGGCCTGTGTTGCATTGGGTCATACCAACGTGAGGCTGCGGAAGAGATGCGCATGGCGCAGAGACCGTGAAGAGTTACCTGCGTTCGGTCAGCGTCAACTCGGCGCGCACATACGCTACGAGGTATGCCACGCTGCACGCCGGATCGGTGCCCTGCCGTAGCTGGTAGCGAGGCTTAACCCTTGTTGGTGGGTCAGCCCTTTGGGCGTCGTTACGCTCGCCGCCGGGGACCCACGGGACGTCGTCGCCATCGTTGGCTACCCGGGCCAGGATGAACATCAAGTCGCCGAGGCGGTTCAGGTACTTGGCCGGTAGTTTTGAGGTAGGTGTCGGGTGGCGCACCGCAGCCCATGCCAGGCAGCCTGGCGCGCCGCACAATGGTGCGGGCGGTGCAGAAGGGCTGCCGCGGGGTGCCTCGGGAGGATGAACGAGGTTCAGCGGCTCTAGTTGGTGTTGTAATGGTCGCAGTCGTGCTCTAGACGGTCGATGGCTTTGATCGATGCGGAGTGGGGGATACTTGGGGCTTTTCTTCAATGGGGTCGCAAGGTCTGCGCCAGCGTCAAACAGTTCGTTTTGCACGCGCATAAGCGTGTCATTTCCGAACCTGGGTTGCCCAGCGCTAAAAACCTGGCCGATGGCGCAGTTGGCCTCGTCACAATCGCATAGGCCACTCAATCGTGAATCGTCTTTTGGGACGCGGTCGAAATTGGACAAACCGGTGGTTCCATCGTCGCCGGTACGGGTATAAATCGTGAGATGACCGCCATACCACCAACCTCAGACGAGCCGCATAGGGCTATAAGCCATGGAGTGAGACAAATTTTTGGTAACAGGCGGGGCCCAGCTGCAGGAGCGGTGAAGGTCAGTGGTGCTAAAAACAGTGTGCTGAAACTCATGGGCGCAGCCCTTCTGGCTGAAAGGCACAACGGTTCTGGAATAACTGCCCCGAAATCTCTCGGACGTCCCGTACATGAAGGATGTCTTGGAAGGTCTCGCTGTTCCGTCATGATCAGCGGGCAATCCCGGTATATCACCACGCCAGCGACCTGAAATCCGATGCGGACTTTGAGGCCGTGCGGCAGTTCCGAGCCTCCGTGTGTCTTGTCCCTCACCGCGCGCTGCGGGCGGTGCGGTGGTGGCGCTGCCAGTGGCGATGCCATCGGCTCGCGGCCCCCTGGACATGCACACAAACTGGTCTGGAAAAGCTGGGGCGAAAACTTACATTGAGCACGGTTGCGTGGTCGCCGAAACGGACCAGCTCAAGGGCGCCCACATTGTCCTGGACTTCCCGTCTGTGGGGGCCACCGAAAATATCCTCACCGCCGCAGTACTTGCCAATGGCGTGACCATTCTGGACAACGCCGCCCGCGAACCGGAGATTGTGGACCTCTGCGAAATGCTCATCTCCATGGGCGCACGCATTGAAGCGCGGGTTCCAACACGCTCACCATCACCGGCGTGGAACAGCTCAACCCCTACAACTCACGATGTCGTGGGCGACCGCATCGTCGCGGGCACCTGGGCATACGCCGCCGCCATCACCCGTGGCGACATCACCGTCGGCGGTATCCCGCCCCGCCACCTGCACCTTCCGTTGGAGAAACTCAAGCTTGCAGGTGCCATCATTGAAACCTACGAAAACGGTTTCCGCGTGCGTATGGACGGCCGCCCGCGTGCCGTGGATTTCCAAACCCTACCGTTCCCAGGATTCCCCACCGACCTGCAGCCCACGGCCATTGGCCTTGCCGCAGTCGCCGAGAAATGAGCGTGATCACGGAAAACGTCTTCGAGTCGCGCTTCCGCTTTGTTGACGAAATGCTCCGCCTCGGTGCCGACGCTCATGCTGATGGGGCATCAGTGGTGATGAGGAGGCAGATAGCTTTTCCTCCACCACCGTGGAGTTCCGACATCTCGCGCGGGTGCTGGCCTTGGTGCTCGCGGCCTTGCGTGCCGACGGCGTGACCGAGGTCCGCGATATCTACCACATCGACCGTGGCTACCCGAACTTTGTGGAAAACTCCATCGCACCGGCGCTAAAGTGGAGCGCGTAGTCGAGTAAAAACCTGTGTTGTGCGGGGTTTGCCAAAACCTCCCACGGTGGGTAACTTATATCAGGTCGCCGACGCAAAACCCCAGCACACACGCGCGTGCTCAACCAGGGGTTGGTGGATGCTTCTTTTGTTGTGTGAGAACTCAATAGCGTACTGTACTACACACACACCACACACTACTGTAGGTGTCGCACACCCGACCTGTGGTGGTGGTGTGTGTTCTCGTCAAGAGATACACGCTTGAAACACTATTTATTTTATTGTTTTTGTTTTGTTTTTGTGCACGACACACGCATTTGTTTGTGTGTGTTGTGGTTAGAGAGTTTGATCCTGGCTCAGGACGAACGCTGGCGGCGTGCTTAGCATGCAAGTCGAACGGAAAAGGCCCGCCACCTTGGTGGTGGACTCGAGCGGCGAGACGGGTGAGTAACACGGGTGATCTGCCCCGCACTGCTGTGGGATGGCGCGAAACTGGGTCATCACCACACGACCATGGCGTAGGGGGTCATGGTGGAAAGCTATTGCGGTGTGGGATGAGCTCGCGGCTATCAGCTTTGTTGGTGGGTAACGCCACTAAGGCGGCGACGCAGCCGGGCCTGAGAGGGTGGACGACCACATTGGGACTGGAGACACTCCAGACTCCTACGGGAGGGCAGCAGTGAAGGCATTGCGCAGATGGGCGCAAGCCTGATGCAGCCGCGTGGGGGATGGCTGCTGGTCAAACTCCTTTTCTGCCCGGGACGAAGCCCAGTTCTGGTGGGTGACGGTACTGTGGGAGAAGAAGCATCCGGGCTAATCCACGCGCCAGCAGCCGCGGTAATACGTGCAGGCAAGCGTTTGCCCGGATTTACGCGGAAGAGCCTCGTAGGTGGTGTGTCGCGCTGTCTGCGAAATTCCGCTTTAACCGGGCGTGCAGGCGATACGGGCACGACCAGAGTGCTGTAGGGGTAACTGGAATTTCGGTGGAAGCGGGTGAAATGCGCAGATATCAGGAGAACACCGATGGCGAAGGCAGGTTACTGGGCAGTTACTGACGTTGAGCGTTGAAAGCATGGGGAGCGAACAGGACTAGATACCCTGCAGGTCCAGTGCTGCAAACGGTGGCGCGAGGCGTGGGCTGCGTTTGCAGTCTGTGCGCGAAGCTAATCGCATTGACAATTCTGCCTGGGGAGTACACGCATGCGCGCTGGAAAACCCGTCAAAGGAATTGACGGGGCCCGCACGCGGCGGAGCACGTGGATAATCTGACGCAACGCGAAGAACCTGGCCTGGGTTTGTACGCTCAGATCGGCGTAGGAGATACGTCTGCTGTGGTTGGTGCACAGGTGGTGCATGGCTGTCGCCAGCTCGTGCCGAGACGTTGCTGAGTCCCGCAACGAGCGCAACCTCGGTCTTAAAGCGCGTTGCCAGCAATATTTTTTGTGGTGACTCATGAGAAACGCCGGGTCAACTCGGAGGAAGGTGGGATGATCGTCAAATCATCATGCCCTTATACCCGTGGGCCATTAATATGCTGCCAGTCGGTCGGTACAACGGTTGCGACATCAGAAGTGAAGCACCCTGTGCCGGCCTCAGTTCGATTAGGCCCCGCACCCGACCCCCATGGTCGGAGTCGTTAGTAATCGCAGACCGCAACGCGGTGAATACGTTCGCCTTGGGGCCATCATCGCCGCCCGTCACGTCATGAAAGTTGGTAACACCCGAAGCTCATGGTTTCAACCACCACCCGTGGTGGGGAGGGTCGAAGGTGGGATTGGCGATTGGGACGGAAGTCGTACCGCGTAGCCGTACCGGAAGGTGGCCGATCAATTCCGAGAATATTGGTGGTGTGTATTCATAAAAGGGTGGGGAAGCGAGGGGAGTTGTTGGTGTCCCAATAAACGTGTGGAACCCAAAGCCTTGTTCGTTGGTGACTATTGTTGTGGTGGTTGCTGGTGGTGGGGTATGTGAGAACTGTATAGCGGACGCGAAATCATTTTTCTGTTAATTTCTTTTGTGTTGTTTTGCAAGCCAGCACCACCGGGGCCGCGTGCGGGATAGGTGGTGTTTGCTGTAAAGGGCGCACGGTGGATGCCTGGGCGTCAAGCCGATGAAGGACGTGAAGGCTGCGGGCACTGGGACAAGCCGATTGCTGATCTGAGGATGTCCGAATGGGGAAACCCGGTCGGTTATGTGCGGTCACCTGCCGTTGAATGAACAGGTGGTATAAGGGCGGGAAGTGAAACATTCTCAGTACCCGTGGGAGAAGAAAAACAATACAAGATTCGTTAGTAGTGGCGATGAAGGCGGAGGTTGCGACAAACTCTATGCGTGGATGATACCGGTAGCGTAGGGGTTGTGGATGTGTTCGGCTGGCTACCACCGGCTGGCAACCCCTTGGGATTGTGTGTTAGAAGTGGTGGAATCGCCTGCCGTAGACGGTGACAGTCCGGTACCCGAACATTGCTGTGGTTGGGTGTGTGCGTGAGTTCGAGCAGCAGCGGCCCGTGAATCTGCTGCGACCTGCCGGGACCGACCTCGGTAAGCCTGGAATACTATGCACCGATAGTGTAGTGAGCACCGTGAGGAAGTGGTAGTGCACCCTCGGGAGGAGTGAAATAGTTCCTGAAACCGTGTGCCATAACCGTCATAGCCTGTGTGGGTGGTGGCGTTTTTGAAGAATGAGCTGCGAGTCATGGTATGCGAGGTTAACCCGTGTGGGTAGTCGTAGGTGAAAGCGAATCCCAATGAGGGTGTGGAGGGCATGTTCTGGACCCGAAGCGGGTGATCACCCATGGCCAGTGTGAAGCGGTAAAACATTGTGAGGCGCGAACCCATCTTTAGGTTGGAAAACCGAGGGGATGAGGCTGTGGTAGGGGTGAAAATAATCAAACCTGTGATAGCTGGTTCTCCCGAAATGTATTTAGGGTGCAAAGTGTTGCGTATTACAGGAAAGACTGGTTGGTTGATGGACGATCATCTTAGCGATGCCAGCCAACCGAATGCCAATAATATGAGCGGTAGTGAGACGGCGGGATAAGTCTATCGTCGAGAGGAAAACAACAGCCCAGATCGTTTAAGTTATCTCCAGCAAAAGCGAGTGGAAAAGGAGGTGTCATCGCGAAGACAGCCAGGAGGTTAAGCGAAGCGTTTTCATCCTGAAAGAGTGCGTACGTCACTTTGTTGGCGGTGATGCCGATAATGTAGTGGCTTTAAAGCACAATCGTCGAAAACCGCGGCAACATTGTGTTGGTGGGGAGCGTCGTGCACGTTGAGAAAGCTGTCACGGAAGTGGTGTGGAGTGTGGCAGTGAGAATGCAGGCATGAGTGGAAGAAAACATGTGGAAACGTGTTCGCGGATGTCTGGCGGTTCCTGCGAAGCTAACAGGTGAGTCGGGGACCCAAGGCGAGGCCGACAGGCGGAAGTCGATGATAACGGGTTGATAGTCCCGTACCCGTGTATGCGCGACCAGTGGCGGATCGTTGCATTAACCACCCACCGCCACGGGATCAATGCTTTTGGTGTTGGTTGGTGTGTGGTGATCTGATCGTTGGTACGCGATGGGTGACACAGACAGTCAAGGCCACTATTGGATTGTGGTGCGCGGCCCGTAGATAGGTGCAACTGTTCTGCATTTATGGTGAGGCGTGATGCGCACCCAGTTCAGACGTTTGATGTGCCTGTAGCGTCGAGAAAGCCTCTAGCGATGTGTGTGCACGGCCCGTACCGGAAAACCCCAGACACAGGTGGTCTGGTTGAGGATACCAAGGCGTTCGCGAATTGCTTGTTATGGTTATGAACTTATAAAATGCCCTGCAACTTCGGAGTAAATACATGTGCGGCAATCACCCCTTGGGGTGGTGTGTGTTGTGTGTGGCCGGCAGAGAAGTGAGGGAAGCGACTGTTTATTAAAACAGGTCCGTGCGAAGACGTTGGTAAGTCGAGGCATAACGGACCGACGCCCGCCCGGTGCTGGAAGGTTGAGACTCTCGTATACCACTGGTGTGTGAGGTGGTACTGAAGCCCCAGTAAACGGCGGTGGTAACTATAACCATCCCAAGGTAGCGAAATTCTCGTCGGTAAGTTCCGAACCTGCACGAATGGCGGCATGATCTCCTGCCGTCTCAACCATAAAATTCGGTGAACAGGTACGAGTAAAGATGTCGTTTCAGCGGCAGTGACCCGAAAGCATCCCACCTTACCAGTTTGGTATTGGTGTGTGCCGAAGCCAGGTGTGATAGGTGGGAGACGTGAAACATTCACGCTAGTGGTGTGAGTCATTGGTGAACACCACTGGCTGTTGTGCGCATCTAACTGTGGCCCCGATCACGGGGGATCAAAGTGCCCAGGGTAGTTTAACCGGGGCGGTTGGCCCAATGGTAACGGAGGCGCCCGCGTTCCCTCGGCTTGGTTGGGTAATCAGGTTAGAGTGTGGGCAGTAAGGGAGTTTGATCAGACACCGACGGTGGAGCAGGTGCCAGGGACCAGTGATCCGCATCAACGTGGGTGGGTGTTCAACGGATGGGGAAAATTCCCCGGGGATAACAGGCCGATTCTCTCAAGAAAGCCCGGCACGACGGGATGGTTACACCGATGTCGCTCGTCGCATCCTGCAAGTGGTGGCTGCCTGTAAACCCCATGTGAACACCATTACTGCTCAGGGTTTCGACCACCAGGTATTCCGGTTTCGACGGTGCCAGTGATGTCAACGGTAAACTGCCCACCTGGTGTCGGGCTGAGGTCAGCGTATTGCCCCATCCATCCACGCTGTCATGCCTTCGTTCGTGGTCAGGTAGTCGAATACGGTCTCGGTGGCGCGGCGATGTCGATGAAGTCCCGAAACTCAGCCATCTTCGCCTCCCGCTGCTCGATGACAGATTTCAGGGTGGCGAGCTTGTCAACAGAATCATTAAGGCAGGAGCGCACCGCAGCAAGTCCATTGGTGTTGACCGCATACAATGACGCGTGCGGGTCTGTGCTGAGGGTTGCCAGACCCGCCTTGTGAAGGGTGCGTAGGTGGTGCGATGTCGTTTGCCGCGATAGCCCAACCGTTTCCGCCACCGCGCCGACGGCTGTGGCCCCGGAACGTATCACCCGCAAGACTGCCCGACGGTTTTGGTCAGCGCACGCAACGCGGCGTCGATTCCTCTGCTCGCTCCACGCTCACCCTCTTAATCCTCACCGAGGACCCCACCCCCAGCAACACCCACCGCGATCGTTTGAACGCGCTTATCGATCGCCCAGCGCACCAGGTGGTAGGCATCTCTTAGCTCCACCTCCCGGTTGGAACAAACCATGATCGTGTTGAACAACCTGCCAGTGAGTAGTGTTCCCCAGCGTTTGCTGGTTGGTGCCGCTGGTGGATGCCGTAGATGATGGCGGTGTCGTCAACCATGGATGCGCCAGACCTCGCCGTCGCAGGTAATCGGCGGAGTGTTCAGTCTGAGCTGGTTTCAGGATCTTGTTGCGACCCTTCCACATAGTGCCGAACACTTGTCGCCGGGATATCCGATGAGGGCAAAGCTGCCGTTGAGGATCCAGTCGGGCGTGCATGCCGAACCAGCCGACGTCGGAACCAATGGTGTTTCAGTTTGATCACGTTCTCAATCGTGGCCAGCGGCACTGCCAGTTTTGTTTTGCACCAGACTTGGTCGTTTTGGTCAGTGAAAGCGCTTGTCTGCGCTGTTTTGGTCTGGTGAAGGTGATGTTGCTGCTGTTTTTGTTGAGGCAATGTCCTGTGGTGACCACGCCGGTATCGGCGGCGACAAGTGAACCTGTGTATCGACCAGTTCCACCAGCTTGCGTGGTGGTGATGAGCCCCTGGTTCCACCGGAATGGTGCTTCGGTGGTTGTGGTGGACGGTACGGGAATCGCCCTCAATGATTTTTCTTCTTCAACGTCCCGTTCAGGATGGGGTGCGTACCCAAGGATGAGGGCGTGCTGCTGCTGCCGGTGTCTTTGCGATATCGGCGCTAGTAATCGATGCTCTTTTGGTCCTGCACACCGTTGATGTTTGTATCCCACCGTCATCGGTGGATTGTCGACGGAGCGGCCACGGCGAGCTGTCGCCGTTATGGCCAGCGCGCCCCTGTCAGATCATTGTGGCAATATGCACTGCTTATACGTTGAGAAAAATTTTACATACTGAAAAATATTACTAGCAAATAATAAAATGAAGGGAAATATTCATATAACGCTAACGATAGTCAGTGTGATATTGTTGCTTGTGACGATTCAGTCTTTCGCTGTTCCGCCAAGGAATATGACTACTGTGTCGGACAAGAAAGAAATACGTTTCAATCTTCCAATGACAGGCCGATTGTTGGCTGGCCATTAGCTTGCGTAGTTTGCGTTGCGATGGTTGACGCTGGCCAGGCGCCGCCGTCACTTCTGGCACGGGATCTGCTGGGCGGATGATACCTAACTGGGTTCGTTTATCTACTGCGACCCGGCGCTGCACTTTTCCTTATCTACTATCGTTCTGCTGGGAGGGTGGCGTCGCGAAATTATGTCGGGTAGGCGTCGCCGTGGTTCTGCAGGTCATGCCTGAGGAATTGTTGGCGGTCATGCCGCTGGAGGGCAATGACGACGCCGGGTTCGGTTTCAGCTTTCCGCCATGACGCGCTGTGCGCCCCGCCGATCCTGTAATGGCCAACTTGCTGACGCGGTATACGGCTGCCAAATTGTAACTTATGCGGAAGGTCGGCGGATATCCACCGTCAAACCGACAGCCTGACCGATAAATGTGTTGCCGCTATGAACGCAGCGCTACCCATTTCGGCAGCACGCGTGGCGCGACGCCCACGTCGGTTGGGACTGCACGCATCATCGCGTCCGGGGGGTGCAGGTGGAGGCATCTACAAAAGAAATATGCGGTCCAGTTCGCGGTGCTTACGGAAGAATCAAGCCGCCTAATGGTGCGTAGGGCAGCCAACGCGCTGCGTTAAATTTAAGATGATCGATGTGGGTGACGGATACGGCAGTACTCCGTTCGGATGAGCTGAAAGAAGTTGTGGAGTTAATCACGGTACTACCGGTCTAAGCGGGACGTGCTGCATGCGGGTGAAAATGGTTTTGATGAGCGAAGTTAACCGACGAGTATAATACCTGGAGAATTCGTTCAGATGGTGCAGTGAGCCCATGGTGCGTGTGGAAGTTCACCCCAGGTAAGTGTAGAAGTGATGTGTCCGAGGTGTGGGCATAGAACAGCGCAATGGTTGTTGTAAAATTGACAAAATCTCTCATTGTGAAAGAGTAACAGTCATGCGTTATGGAGGAAAATTGTAAGATCATTTTCTAAAAGTTGA
>BNJU01000187.1_pt1 | contig 30007 bp, 20 predicted proteins | sample 8539281 | NCBI WGS metagenome assembly BNJU01 (sample SAMD00202456, study PRJDB9452) | human saliva metagenome | isolation source: human saliva | place: Japan
AAATAATAAACGTTATTCGCAGAAGAACGAAGACGCAGCCGAGAAGAAGACGCAGTCTATTAGGCGTGGCACACAGGGCACATACTGGGATCAACGAGTGCGGAGAGCACCAACGAAATAGAATACAGCGAGGCCTACTGTCGGTCATACGCCTCCGACCGATATCATCATAACACAGATCACCGGTCATGATGCGGCGACCGCCGGTCGCCCACCAATTCGTGCCGGTTCGCCGTCCCTGAACCAGGCAAACCCGTCAATTGCGATTGTACCAGCATTTCAGCAGCGGTGATTGTTCCTCCACTTACCATTCGTTTCAGCATCCAGGTTCAGTCGCACCAGCAGACCATACGGTTACCTCCCCGCACTTCTTCTGCCTGCCCATCTGTCCCGGGAGTCTCGGGAGCACGGTAATCGTCTGACAATGAACCAGCGGGTAATCGGTCTCGCCCGGTCTCGCCAACATGTTCCAACCGACGGCCCATCGTCATACCTTTACTACACAAGAGTTTCATTGTCAAAACAAGAAAATGTACCACCTATATCAATCGTCAAACCGTTGGCGTTTAGCACTTCAACCTCACTTCGATTAATGCCCCTGGAGATCGCTGAAGCGCAGCCCTCAAAACCCATATTCTGTTTACGGAGCAGCCATATGTCAACATTTGTAAAGTCGGAAAACAAACAGAAACCACTAACACATGAAAGCCATTAATATATGTTTGACAATGAGTTTACTATATACGAGCCACATTAATACCATTTTCATTTCGTTTTCTCATAATTATTTGCACGTAATTGTAACGATTGATGCTTAGTCGCAGCGCGCGATTGACAGCTCAAGAACGCACCAGCGACAGAGCCGGTCGCAACATCGACGCGGCAATGCTACCTTTCGAAGTCGCCGAAAGCAACCAAGAACCAACAAATCAGCAATAACAGATTACCCATAGATCGCTGAAGAAACAAGAACATTCAGTTCACACAGCCGATTTTGTATGCAGAGCGAGTGCCGCACTATACCGCCCGGAGCTGGCTACCGTTAGTGGCAGACTTTGTGAATGGATTGCATGCCGAAACAAATTGTTCAGACGCGATATCAGCCAGCAAGTCAGGCTGTCATCTTAGTAGCCATCGAATTGCTCAAGAAGAAAGCCTTGTTACGTCAATGAGTTAAGATCAGCGAAATGTTCAGTCTGTGCCGAGAGAAGGTACTACTGAGCAAAATTTACCAACGTTCGGAACAGGTACATCACGGGGCAAGTATCGCAACATGAATTAAAATCATTTATTTAAAGCTTCAATTCGTTCAGCTGATGCACCTAGTCTCATGAGCCAAACGAACTTCAGTTTCATCGAGACGGCAACAGCTCACTCGAAAAGGTTTGTTGGGTTGCAGCCGATGAAAGATAGCACTGAAGAAGCCTCGTGCGAACCGACGAGCAGCCTCATTCTCTGGGAGCAGTGAAACACGAGGGGCGCACGGAAAGAAAGTCAGCGGTCACAAGCCCTTATCCAGCATAGCCCAGCAGCTCCAGCACCACCAGCCGAAAGACCGCAAGCGTTGAGCAATATTGCAGGCGCTTACGGAACGCGACAGGTTGCATTCGTCTTCGCACACCCGAATACGCATTCGCTGAAGAACAACAAAGTTTATTTTGACGGCTCAACAGACACGTCAAACTCAGTCGAACACCCTGCACCAAGAAGAGCTGCATGGCGGCAAGGGTGCCCACCCGACTAAAGGTACCGTAGTCAGTGATCGAGGAATTATAGTCAGAAGCTGTTCTTCAGCCCTCATACGACACATTTAAATACAGTTGTCATTATAAGATGGTGAAAACATTTTCTTGCCACTGAAGACATCCGATGATTATAGATATATTTGTCGATAATGTCTGAATATTGTAACCCAATCCTCATCTCTAACTAAACACAGCGACGCATCTCCATACTATCAGCTTCGACATTTTCATAAACCCTTCCCATTAGCATAAACATCATGTTCTCCACAGATGAACGTTTCGCTGGTCATTAATCAGCCCCTGTTGATCAACCACAGTACTCACGACCATGTGCCCCACCTTCAGGCGTCGAGGCTGGCCCGACTTGGAGTCATCTCATAGACCGCCTTAAAGCGCTCCTTCGCATTGGGTCTGTTCCCGTCGTGATTATCCTGACCGACCTGCAACCCACATGCCTCCACCGCACATCCGACAAGAACACCCTCCACATCGGCCCTGTTGCATGACAGGCCCTGCACCACCCGCACACTGCCCATGACCCCATCACCACAACAATAACACATGCCTTCTCTCACACATGTTTTACTCATTCATTTCATGGTCTGGTCCCCAACGCCTGATTTCAACACCAACTTAAAAATAGAATAATCGCATTATTCGCATATTGTCCAACACCAAACGGCGATAAAATAGCTGTCTTTCTCAATCACATTGTTAGTGGGGGTCTATTTACATTCATCACTGTTCTCATTTCTGACAGCTCAGGGTCTTCTTTCTGAGCAGTTGGCGAACCGAGAAACAACATGTCACAGTTCCCTGTTACAGATCCTCGATAGCCCTTCCCCACTGACAAAAACATTAGCCTCAAGACATGGTCCAGATAGTATCCCCAAAGACAAAGATGCGCTGAGCAGACTTTTCTCCCACAAGAACCACCATTTCATCTCCTGTCAAAGTTGGCTTCACTGTCGAACTGTGGGCTCAGGGGTCAAATCGCATCCAGAACATTCCTTTAACAACACAACTTTGCACACCTCATTGCCAGTGACCATAATCCTCAATATCAAAATATCATTCATAAGTTGAGCTCACCATATTCGCAAAAATCCCCTGTCAAATTATTCTCGGTCGATTCTGTTTCAAGATTTCACGGTCACATCTTCAACGAAAGAGTCTCTATTTCAGCTTCGTTGAACTCCACCAAGAAACACCACATGACAGAGGATTGCAACCGTCTTTTAAGAACATCTCGATTGTCGCGAAGACGACAAAATAAAAACAGTTAGGCAGCCATAACAACAGGTTTTAATTTTCGTTTCGTAAATCATAACACCGAAGTTGGTTTTTGCAAACAGTGGAGTTCAAGGTTACCAGGTTCATCGAGTAACAAGCAAAACCGCAGAACATGTGCATCAATGCAATCAAACATCGCAGGTCAACAATGGCCAACCGGATCAGTAGCAAAAATTGTAAATCATAAAATAAAACAATTTTCGTTTGCCAAAATTGATTACAGGTTTCGCAAAATACTCATTCAATATTTAACCGCAAAACCAATTTTGTTAAAAGATCTTTATTTTATTCGCTTATTACTTATTGGTTTGCTATCTGTCAGCGAAGACGCGATGAACGGCAGCGACGCCTTTACGTTCAAATCGAATGCGAAACAGCGTTTCGATACGGCGACGCAGAAGCGTTCATTATCAATGATTAACAGCGGTGCCCATCAATGCCGAGTCACCGTTTTTCTGGTAAGAATATGTTCGATTGTGCAGCGATTGGTTTTATCTTCGTTTGCTTCCAAAAACAAACACGAAGTAGACCTCGCAATAATCATCTGCATGACAATCTTCGAGTTAAATGTGCGGAAACAACTCAGAGATGCCGGAACTATTATGTTCCGTAACCCGATAAGTAAGCCGGGCAATCATTGTCAGGAAATAATCTGACAATAAGAACACCGATGCAGAAAAGAGGTTGTCAAACGCCTGACAGAACCAGGCATGGTGACAGAATTTCACAGCAAAATAATATTCTTGGTCGTTTAGTCCGTCGTATCAATATTCGCATTTGGAAAACAGAAATACAAGACGGGAATAGACATAACAGACAACGGCCGATATATGACAGCCACCAGCAAAGGATTATATTTTATCATTACGGCGCTGGTACAGCATCATACCAGTACTTCAACTTCGCAACTTTATGCGAAAGACCGGGCATAAAGCCCCTGAAAGAGCAGCAACACCACGCATTACCTCGCACCATCGGCTTCCCGACTACCGACGATGTCACCGTCATTTAATGGCGCCGGAAATACGATGTACTATTATGACCGACAGATGAGCAGCAAAGACATGATTGCGCATCATCAACAGCAACGGTCTCCATCGTGTTTTCAAGACTAGACAAAGAATCGCACGCTCAGCGCATCACGAACGCCGAACGTTTACGCCGCGTCACCGCGACCGAACGGCCCATGCCGTGTAGATATGTCTTCGATCCACGATCAACAGCACGACCATCGACAAGATTGCAGTTCGGATCAGCAAGACAAACCATCGCGCATACATTTGCATCACGCCGTGTTCGCACGGACTTAATATCGTCAGATAGTGAATGCAGCAGAAGCATCGACGTTGTCACGTAACAGTCAATATTGGCGGCATTATTGTTATCAACGACAAAGAAATCAGAACAAACCAGATTCGATGCAAAACCAGGTCTGTCACGGGCATTTTATGCGGACGACAGTCGCCTCGTTTCGTCGCGCAGCTGCGTTCCGTTCCTCCACACCGGGCGCAATATTCAACACCGTTACGCCAGCCGCGCCGCAATTTCAACCCCTTCCGTTCTTCGCGGATTGCTCGTTACAGAATGTTTTGCACCAGGTGCCGTGCGCATGCGTCCATAACCCTTATAGGCTCGATATAGTCGATCCTCGTCACTCCATGACACCCTCATCGAAAAAACGACCGCGAAGCAACATCATCAATTGCGCAACCGTCAGGCGGAAAGCGAACGTCAACGAAGATCGTCCTGTTACCGAGTCGACCTGAGCATCGTCGAGACAGTTCAAATGAGGCACGTAACCAGCGACCGTTCGAAACGAACATCGCCAACGATGCGCCGTCAGCGTTCCTGGGATACATCATCAAACAGTAACCGTGACGAGGGCTATCCAAAGGATATATTCATTTGGCAGCTGACCGGATCGACCACAGACGGGAAAAGAAACGCCACACGGCGAGACGAGTCTCCGACAGGGTGTCGCCAGCCGTTAACCACCGAGACACCAGCAGCCGAGCGATGAAACAGCAGTGTCCAGCGCACCATGCAGTTGGTCAGAGACTGCAAAACGTTTTCGAGTGGCGTTGTGCTGTCTGGCAGACCAGATAAACAGACAGCAAACGCACACCGAGAAAGAAATATTTTGACCCAAAGGCCGACAGGCCACACAGAAGATGACTAAAGCTCAAGAGGATTTTAATGTTCATGGGAGCATACTTTGCTGTTCAACTGGTGTGCAGAGCTGCAAGCAGCAGACGCCCAAAACACAGAGATATAGAGGGCCTCAGCATCTCTATTAGCGCGACGCACCAGCCAGTCCGCTCATGTCCCACAACCACGGATTGCGTTGATGCATCTTGCTATGATAGGAATGCTTTGGAATCTTTTCTATATCTGCTCTGTATTTTGGGCGTCTGCTGCCAGCTCCTTGGCTTTTTGAGTTGGGCTTGTAGATTATATACTTCCCTCATAGGCTTTATTAAACCTCTTGATAGGCTTTTGTCTATCTTCTGTGTGGCACTTCCCAACCGTCCTATCTGTTCAGCCTTTAGATTAAATATTTCTTTCTCGGGTATTTAATTGCGTTTTGAAAGGGTTTTTATCTGTTTATCCTTGGAACTCTGCCCTGAAAAAGACCTTTCTAACGCCCTCAGAAAGCGTTTTTTGCGGTCTCTATAGCTGCTTCCTTGCGTGCCTTGGACACCTTGAAACGCTCCAACTCTTCTTTCATCTGCTTTTTCTCTTTCACCCTCTCTCCTCCAGCTGCTTTAATTTAGCTTCCTCGGCAAAAAGATTTGTACTGTTGTGCCGTCAGGTGCTGCTTGTCGCTCGACACCCCTCTATCCATTTGCAGGACTTCCGCTGTTATCGTCTGCATCTCCACCATGTCTTGACGTTTCAGTTTAAGACTTTTTCCCGTCTCTTGGTCAGTCCAGTCAAATACCAAATGGGCATGTAGGTTAGGCTTCCATTCTCCCTTTGGATAGCCCTCGTCCTTGTGGATTGCAATTTGAAAAGTGTCTATCCCGAACCGCTGGCGGTACGCATCGGACAGCCTTTTCAAATCTTCCATTGTCGTTTCGGACTTGATGACCACGACCGCCTCACGTATCGGGGTGGCTTTGGATTGCATTTTTTGACCTGTCGATTTGAGATATCTCGACTTGATATTTTCAAGTCGATCCGTCTGTGTGTCTTTCTCCCAATACTCGTTGAGGTGGGAGAGTTCGGGGCGAATGTAGTCGAGTTCCTTTTCCCTCTTGTTGTGTTGTTCGCTTCCACCCTTGACGGGTTGCACGTGGATTGATGTCTGTTGCTTCATGATTTTCATTTTTTTCAGTAGGGGGTGTCATGGAGTGGCAGCAGGGGGCAAGGGGGTGCAGCCCCCTGCTCTCGGAGAGCCCACAACCCTATAAGGGTTATAGTGGGCTATAACCTGCACACAGCGTTTACCTGCCAGCAAAGGTACAAAAACATTCTAAATATGCAAGCAATCCGGCAGGGGAAAATGTTAGAAGGGGGGTGTAGGGGGCAGCATAGCCCCCACAGCGATAGCACCATGAAACGGAGTGGTTAGATGTGCGCCCGAGGTGTGGAGGAACGGAACACCATGCGCACGAGTGAAGAGAAACGAAACGACCCCTATAAATAAAAATCCCACCTCACACAAAATCTTGCATGTGGTGGGAATAGACTTGCATCAGATGCAAGTTTTTGTTCTTAGTTTTCCTTTTTGTCGTTGATGTAAAAGTAAATACCGCCAATATTGGCTATTGCGATGACGAAAAGCATCATTAAAACACCTGCGTTCATATCTATTTGATATTAAATTCGTCACGGAGGATTTTCCGAAGCGTGTTCTTTACGTGCTGCGTGGTCATATTTCCTGCTGTTATTTGGTCATCGTAGTATATGCACTTATTAAAGAACATATCGCACTTGTCCGAAGATATAATCTTATCAGTGGTCGTTATAGTCTTGTTATCTGTCGGATGGTCAAAGGCTATATCTACCCACAGCCTTATGGTTTCGTTACGTTTGAATTGGTCTGTTCCTTGTGTGGCAGCTGTGTATAAGTTTTTGATATTCAACATTCATGATCGCTGAATAGTTACGATTCTTGTCCTATATCTTTAAAATCTTTAAAACTTTTGATATAGGTTCCATTTATAAAATAATGAAATGATGCATAATCAATATCTTTACCTATATATCCTATCAGATCATAATAAAACCTATCCGTATATTTCCAGCGCCATTTAGAATATGGCTTAGTATTTATCATCAATAGTGGGAAGCCATTATTAATTCTTTTGAAGATGTCATCATAGACATTTGCTATAACAAGAACTTTTATACCTTGTCTTTCACATAAAGACACTAACAAGTTAGGAGAGCAACAATACTGTGATTTACAATATGGAGTATAATTATATACAAGCACTTTCTCATGTGATAAAATATAATCCTTTACTTGTTTAACAGTAATCGTATATATCTTTGTGTTATCTGTTATATCTTCTATATTCCCTTTGTAATCAATCACCTTAGTTTTCTGTTGCCTTGATAAATGCGAATAGCCCGAAGTTAGCCCTGAAATCTGACAAGAATTCAGGACTAAACTTATTAAGAATATTAATATTATATTTCTTTTCATGCTTATTTCAAAGGAATTCTATATCCACCATACTTTCCTATAGTTCTATCAAACACATACGTACCCATAGGTACGACAACCTCTTTTTCCTTACCATCAATTGTTCTTATTGACTCCAAAGAATCTTCTACAACTAATGGTTGCAGCTTACTTATATCAAGATTTTTTGGAACTTCTAATAGTTCCATATCTACAAATTTATTTCCTCAGAATCACATTTAACTTCAAAAGAATTATCATACAGATGATTATTACGGAAGTCTACTTCATTATTTTGTTTTGGAAACCAAACGAAATCGCAAAAGCCAAATCCATACACACAATCAGTTGAAGGACGTGCTATTCTTACCGAAAAATACCAATGTTGACTCCAGCATTTGTTGTTTTTACACTATTATCATTAATAATAGACTCTTCTGCATCCTTACCATTATCAAAAGCCCTTGTTTTAGAAACATTAATAGTGTTAAATTTCAATTTAGACATAAAGGCGTCACTATACATACCATTCGTAGCAATATCTTCTTGCTGACAAGATGCTAAACTTAATAAAGTAATAGCGAATAAATAAAAATCTTTTCATAAAAATTAGTTTTTATAGTTAAATATTAGATAAATATTTTTGCAAAACTATATAATAATTTTTAGCAGCAAAGAAAAATTGTTTTTTATTTTTATAGTTTACAATTTTTACTACTAATCCAGTTGTATTATTTATTTTTCTGATATGTTTCTTGATTGCATTGATTACATATTCTATACGGTTTTTTTGCTGTTCTCGATAGACCTGTAAGAGAGGAAAAGTAACCTTGAGATTTTTCTCTAACTCCTCCAGAAGAGTATTACTTTTCTTTTACAAAAATAACTATTTTTGTGGGAAATATTATTTTTATAAATTTGCAAGCAGAAGTATAACTAAAAACCTATTGTTTATGAGAAATTACCTTACCTATTTTACAATTGTTATTTTATTTTTATCGTCTTGTAATAATCAAGATGATGAAATTATTCTTAAAAAGAACGAAAGTTTTAATCCTCTATCTCGTGTAGAGGTTGTTTCTTTAAGTGGAAGTTCAACAAGAGCTAAGAATGAGGAAGAAAAAACTCTTCGTTTTGAAGATGTTGAGCATTTAAATAAAGTTGTAGAAATCTTAGAAAATAGAAATGACCGAGAAAATGAAGATTTTTTCCGGAAGATAAACTTTAGAGGGATTTTTTTGCGGAATATAGAGGCAAATAAAGCTATAGATGATATTTTTGATATTGAGGATTATGATACTTTTCTTAATGAGGTGAAAAAATATAAAGAACAGTATGGTGATTTATTAAAAGGAAATGTTTCTGAATACGATTTAACCCCTAATTTACAGTTCGATGATGAAGTAATACGTTTATTAGGGAATAAGAATGGTGAGATTCTTGTAGGAGAAAAAGTCTATGCTCCTAAAGCATCTTTGTCTTCTTTTAGGGGATTACTATCTGGACCATATGCACCAACATTTCGAGAATTTCCAGGGAACCCAGTGAACATAATGTTAAGGGAAGGGAAGTATCAGGGATCTGTAACTTTAGGAGCTTGTCGGGAAAATGGTGACTTTATGGTTGAATGTGCTTCTCAAAAGAAGAAAAAATTTTGGAAACGTAGAAATGAAACAGATTACAGTGGAGATGTGTATATAAATGGAGCCCATTTTTTCTTTAATGTATTGAGAAAGAAAAGGCAAGCTGTATTTTTATCGCCATTTGTTAATGTTGGACAATATGCAGGTAAGAAGATTACGGTTAGTATTTCTAATTTTAAAGTTGGGTGTTGTCCATCTTTGGTAGGAAATCAAACATTTGAGTTAGATCTTAGAAATAGATAAATAAAATATATTATGAAGAAAACGTATATTATACTATTATTTGTAGTATTAGGAGTCGTGACAGTTAATGCACAAGGTATTCGTTATGGAGTTACAGGAGGTATAAATCTACATACAACTTCAGGTGATGTAGATACAGAAGGTGTTCTTGTCGGATACTATGCGGGTGTTAAGAGTATATATGATTTTTCACAGAATGGTCAGGGACTCTATCTGACAGGAACGTTGGCATTGTCTGAAAAGGCCTTTAAAACAGTCCCTATAGAGTTAACTCCAAATCGACCAGAAACATCGACATATGGAAAGGTTAAGACACATAGTGTGGAAGTACCTATTCGTATGGGTTATAAATTCCCAATCGGTAGAACAGTTAAGCTATTAGCAGAAGCAGGTCCATATATCTCTATTGGGCTATGGGGAAACTATGATGTTTATACTAATGGGAAAAAAGTTGCCAAGTATAATGAAGCTTTTGATAAGTATGGGATTCGTCGCTGTGATTTTGGATTAGGAATGGGATTAGGTTTACAATATTCAGAACATTATCAACTAAATATATCCTATAATCATGGTCTTGCTCAATTAACTCATCCTGAAAAAAAAGAGAAAATGTTTTCTACACCATCACTTTATAATAGAACTTTTAATATAACAATATCGTATATATTTTAAATGCTAATCATTATGGTATAAGATAGAGGGCTAAGAGAACAGCCCTCTATTTCATAATTCCTCCAGATCCTTTATTTCTTTTAATTTACCTTTTAGTCCGTTGATTATCCACCCTGTTCCTTTGCCACTTCGTACAGCTCTTTCTCTTAGGTCTGCAAGGTGTTCGACAAGGTTTGGCAATGTCTGTTGAGCCGTCAAGAATAAAGCTTTGTTAGCGTTTATTTCTTCTTTGGTCATATTCAGATTGTACAGAAGATAATCAGATACAGCCCTGTCAAGCATTCCATAAGCACCTGCAATGTTGCCAACCTTTGCTTGCAGTTCTTTCTTTTCAAAGCTGTGGGTCTTTGTTCTTCTGAATATACTTTGGATAGAACGTGTAACCGACAACTTTCTTTCCATTGCGCCCCCTCGATGAAACTTCCTGCCTTTCCCAAGAGAACGAATAAGGGCTGCTTTCGTCAAGTTCCTTTTGGGCTACTTCAAGAACATATCTTTCGATATCAGCAACAGCCTTAAATTTCTTTTCAAGTGAGAACATTTTGCGAAATTCCTCGATAGAATACTTTAAGGGGTTCGTTTGTCCGCTTAGGAGTTCATAGAACCGCATCGAATAGACAGATTTAAACTGCATCGTAGTTTTTAATTCATATTTGCGATACCCCTTTGTGAAGTCTAATACTATGTTCCAGACGTTAGGAGATACACGGAATTTTGCTACTCCAGTACCCAAATTTACCCTTACTCTCTCCAGCATGTGGTCGAGATACCAAACATTTCCTTTAGTCTGCTCGATAGTACGGCTTGACATAGCTTTAAAGGCTTTCTTTGCCAAAACATAATTTTTGTCTTCCTCGTTGGCAAGAATACAACGCACTGGCATTGTGATATCCTTGTCCCCGAACAGATTTGTTTCAACTTTCATACCAATCCATTCCACAAAGTCCTTACCCTGCAATTTCTGCTTGTGCCAACTCCACAAGGCGGTATAAGATACGCTTTTCATATACGCTAAAATCGTATCGAGCAGCCGTAAGCATATAGGACTGAATAACATTCTTGTTTTCTTCAACAGGTCTTGCCATTGTCTTTTGTTATTACTGATTTGTTAGTTCTTGGTTTAGCTTTTCGAGCATTTGGCAGACTTCTGAAAGAGTAGCGTTTATAACATCGATATTACGTGTAGCCGGCTCCTCCAAATCTTGCTTGTAGTTTACGTTCTTAGCTATGTGGGCTAATAGTCCTTGCACTTCTGCAGCCTTAAGCTGTGCATCAAATAATCTTTTATCCATAAGTCTTTGATTTACAATTACAATGCAAATATACAAATAATTTATGAGAAAACAAAATAAAAATCATTATTAGTATTGTAAAACTCATATATAAAGTATTAAAATAGTATTGTAAAACTCATATATTAGTATTGTAAAACTCATATATTAGTGGTTTATATGTTTGATTTTCAGCTTTTTACAAATGTTGATAAGCATATAACATACCATGCTATAAACAAAGTATAGGTTTTTTAGAGGGCTGCGCCCGAAAAAACGATGCAAGTCATTGAAAATCAAAGGGAAAGCAAGCAGCCCCCTTGGGGGTTGGGGGTACTAAAAACATAACGTTTTTATGGCGGTGTACCAAATTTGGTACATTTTTCTTGTTTTATTAATAGAAAACTCTTATCTTTGCAAAAAATAAAATTATGGCAGTATTAAATTTTACATCAAGAGAGTTTAGAAGTCAGCAGGCACATGTGTTTGAGTTGGCAGACCAAGGCGAAAAAGTTATTATTCGCAGGAGTAAGAAGCAGGCTTATACGCTTGTTCCGGTATCGGACGATGATTTTACCATTACTCCCGAACTCCAAGCAAGGATAGATAAGGCAAGAGCAGAAATTAAAGCAGGAGAGTGTATAACCGTACGTGGAAAAGAGGAACTTAACGCATACTTAACATCTCTATGATTTACGACTTAAGATTTTCGTCACAAGCGAATAAAGTAGCTAAGAAGTGGAAGAAGTCTAATCCTACCGCCTTAAGAAATATGCTAAAATTTTATCTGAATTAATGGAACACCCTCGTTCGGGACTTGGACACCCCGAAGCATTAAAGGGTGGTGATGACATTACATGGTCTCGCCACATCACCGCCCATGACCGAATGATCTATGATATTTATGATGATATTATCGAGGTCTATGTGTTGGAGTTGGAGGGGCATTATGATGACAAGTAGGGGCTATCTTCTTAGTCCCCTATTTCGTTGTTGCTCTTCTTCCCTTACTCCGTTGGCAATATTTCTCAATTCCCTTTCCGCTTGGTCCCATTTTGAGCCGTATTGGTATTGCCCTATTATGCCACACCCATAATAGGCTGCGTCTTTTAGCTTCTCGGCTGCGTCTGAGTCGCCCTGCATGACGAAAGATAACAGACGTTTGTCCTCCGCATCAAAGCGTCCGTTTATGTGTCTTACATAACTACGGATTGCGTTGATGCATCTTGCTATGATAGGAATGCTTTGGAATTTTTCTATATCTGCTCTGTATTTTTGGGCGTCTGCTGCCAGCTCCTTGGCTTTTTTGAGTTGGGCTTGTAGATTATATACTTCCCCATAGGCTTTATTAAATCCCTCTTGATAGGCTTTGTCTATCTTCTGTGTGGCACTTCCCAACTGTCCTATCTGTTCAGCCTTTAGATTAAATATTTCTTTTTCTCGGGTATTTAATTGCGTTTTAAGGGTTTTTATCTGTTTATCCTTGGAACTCTGCCCGAAAAGACCTTTAACGCCCTCAGAAAGCGTTTTTGCGGTCTCTATGGCTGCTTCCTTGCGTGCCTTGGACACCTTGAAACGCTCCAACTCTTCTTTCATCTGCTTTTCTTTCCTTACCCTCTCTTCCTCCAGCTGCTTTAATTTAGCTTCCTCGGCAAAAGATTTGTACTGTTGTGCCGTCAGGTGCTGCTTGTCGCTCGACACCCCTCTATCCATTTGCAGGACTTCCGCTGTTATCGTCTGCATCTCCACCATGTCTTGACGTTTCAGTTTAAGACTTTTTCCCGTCTCTTGGTCAGTCCAGTCAAATACCAAATGGGCATGTAGGTTAGGCTTCCATTCTCCCTTTGGATAGCCCTCGTCCTTGTGGATTGCAATTTGAAAAGTGTCTATCCCGAACCGCTGGCGGTACGCATCGGACAGCCTTTTCAAATCTTCCATTGTCGTTTCGGACTTGATGACCACGACCGCCTCACGTATCGGGGTGGCTTTGGATTGCATTTTTTGACCTGTCGATTTGAGATATCTCGACTTGATATTTTCAAGTCGATCCGTCTGTGTGTCCTTTCTCCCAATACTCGTTGAGGTGGGAGAGTTCGGGGCGAATGTAGTCGAGTTCCTTTTCCCTCTTGTTGTGTTGTTCGCTTCCACCCTTGACGGGTTGCACGTGGATTGATGTCTGTTGCTTCATGATTTTCATTTTTTTCAGTAGGGGGTGTCATGGAGTGGCAGCAGGGGGCAAGGGGGTGCAGCCCCCTGCTCTCGGAGAGCCCACAACCCTATAAGGGTTATAGTGGGCTCTCCGAGAGCAGGGGGCTGCACCCCCTTGCCCCCTGCTGCCACTCCATGACACCCCCTACTGAAAAAAATGAAAATCATGAAGCAACAGACATCAATCCACGTGCAACCCGTCAAGGGTGGAAGCGAACAACACAACAAGAGGGAAAAGGAACTCGACTACATTCGCCCCGAACTCTCCCACCTCAACGAGTATTGGGAGAAAGACACATAGACGGATCGACTTGAAAATATCAAGTCGAGATATCTCAAATCGACAGGTCAAAAAATGCAATCCAAAGCCACCCCGATACGTGAGGCGGTCGTGGTCATCAAGTCCGAAACGACAATGGAAGATTTGAAAAGGCTGTCCGATGCGTACCGCCAGCGGTTCGGGATAGACACTTTTCAAATTGCAATCCACAAGGACGAGGGCTATCCAAAGGGAGAATGGAAGCCTAACCTACATGCCCATTTGGTATTTGACTGGACTGACCAAGAGACGGGAAAAAGTCTTAAACTGAAACGTCAAGACATGGTGGAGATGCAGACGATAACAGCGGAAGTCCTGCAAATGGATAGAGGGGTGTCGAGCGACAAGCAGCACCTGACGGCACAACAGTACAAATCTTTTGCCGAGGAAGCTAAATTAAAGCAGCTGGAGGAAGAGAGGGTAAGGAAAGAAAAGCAGATGAAAGAAGAGTTGGAGCGTTTCAAGGTGTCCAAGGCACGCAAGGAAGCAGCCATAGAGACCGCAAAAACGCTTTCTGAGGGCGTTAAAGGTCTTTTCGGGCAGAGTTCCAAGGATAAACAGATAAAAACCCTTAAAACGCAATTAAATACCCGAGAAAAAGAAATATTTAATCTAAAGGCTGAACAGATAGGACAGTTGGGAAGTGCCACACAGAAGATAGACAAAGCCTATCAAGAGGGATTTAATAAAGCCTATGGGGAAGTATATAATCTACAAGCCCAACTCAAAAAAGCCAAGGAGCTGGCAGCAGACGCCCAAAAATACAGAGCAGATATAGAAAAATTCCAAAGCATTCCTATCATAGTAAGATGCATCAACGCAATCCGTAGTTATGTAAGACACATAAACGGACGCTTTGATGCGGAGGACAAACGTCTGTTATCTTTCGTCATGCAGGGCGACTCAGACGCAGCCGAGAAGCTAAAAGACGCAGCCTATTATGGGTGTGGCATAATAGGGCAATACCAATACGGCTCAAAATGGGACCAAGCGGAAAGGGAATTGAGAAATATTGCCAACGGAGTAAGGGAAGAAGAGCAACAACGAAATAGGGGACTAAGAAGATAGCCCCTACTTGTCATCATAATGCCCCTCCAACTCCAACACATAGACCTCGATAATATCATCATAAATATCATAGATCATTCGGTCATGGGCGGTGATGTGGCGAGACCATGTAATGTCATCACCACCCTTTAATGCTTCGGGGTGTCCAAGTCCCGAACGAGGGTGTTCCATTAATTCAGATAAAATTTTAGCATATTTCTTAAAGGCGGTAGGATTAGACTTCTTCCACTTCTTAGCTACTTTATTCGCTTGTGACGAAAATCTTAAGTCGTAAATCATAGAGATGTTAAGTATGCGTTAAGTTCCTCTTTTCCACGTACGGTTATACACTCTCCTGCTTTAATTTCTGCTCTTGCCTTATCTATCCTTGCTTGGAGTTCGGGAGTAATGGTAAAATCATCGTCCGATACCGGAACAAGCGTATAAGCCTGCTTCTTACTCCTGCGAATAATAACTTTTTCGCCTTGGTCTGCCAACTCAAACACATGTGCCTGCTGACTTCTAAACTCTCTTGATGTAAAATTTAATACTGCCATAATTTTATTTTTTGCAAAGATAAGAGTTTTCTATTAATAAAACAAGAAAAATGTACCAAATTTGGTACACCGCCATAAAAACGTTATGTTTTTAGTACCCCCAACCCCCAAGGGGGCTGCTTGCTTTCCCTTTGATTTTCAATGACTTGCATCGTTTTTTCGGGCGCAGCCCTCTAAAAAACCTATACTTTGTTTATAGCATGGTATGTTATATGCTTATCAACATTTGTAAAAAGCTGAAAATCAAACATATAAACCACTAATATATGAGTTTTACAATACTAATATATGAGTTTTACAATACTATTTTAATACTTTATATATGAGTTTTACAATACTAATAATGATTTTTATTTTGTTTTCTCATAAATTATTTGTATATTTGCATTGTAATTGTAAATCAAAGACTTATGGATAAAAGATTATTTGATGCACAGCTTAAGGCTGCAGAAGTGCAAGGACTATTAGCCCACATAGCTAAGAACGTAAACTACAAGCAAGATTTGGAGGAGCCGGCTACACGTAATATCGATGTTATAAACGCTACTCTTTCAGAAGTCTGCCAAATGCTCGAAAAGCTAAACCAAGAACTAACAAATCAGTAATAACAAAAGACAATGGCAAGACCTGTTGAAGAAAACAAGAATGTTATTCAGTCCTATATGCTTACGGCTGCTCGATACGATTTTAGCGTATATGAAAAGCGTATCTTATACCGCCTTGTGGAGTTGGCACAAGCAGAATTGCAGGGTAAGGACTTTGTGGAATGGATTGGTATGAAAGTTGAAACAAATCTGTTCGGGGACAAGGATATCACAATGCCAGTGCGTTGTATTCTTGCCAACGAGGAAGACAAAAATTATGTTTTGGCAAAGAAAGCCTTTAAAGCTATGTCAAGCCGTACTATCGAGCAGACTAAAGGAAATGTTTGGTATCTCGACCACATGCTGGAGAGAGTAAGGGTAAATTTGGGTACTGGAGTAGCAAAATTCCGTGTATCTCCTAACGTCTGGAACATAGTATTAGACTTCACAAAGGGGTATCGCAAATATGAATTAAAAACTACGATGCAGTTTAAATCTGTCTATTCGATGCGGTTCTATGAACTCCTAAGCGGACAAACGAACCCCTTAAAGTATTCTATCGAGGAATTTCGCAAAATGTTCTCACTTGAAAAGAAATTTAAGGCTGTTGCTGATATCGAAAGATATGTTCTTGAAGTAGCCCAAAAGGAACTTGACGAAAGCAGCCCTTATTCGTTCTCTTGGGAAAGGCAGGAAGTTTCATCGAGGGGGCGCAATGGAAAGAAAGTTGTCGGTTACACGTTCTATCCAAAGTATATTCAGAAGAACAAAGACCCACAGCTTGAAAAGAAAGAACTGCAAGCAAAGGTTGGCAACATTGCAGGTGCTTATGGAATGCTTGACAGGGCTGTATCTGATTATCTTCTGTACAATCTGAATATGACCAAAGAAGAAATAAACGCTAACAAAGCTTTATTCTTGACGGCTCAACAGACATTGCCAAACCTTGTCGAACACCTTGCAGACCTAAGAGAAAGAGCTGTACGAAGTGGCAAAGGAACAGGGTGGATAATCAACGGACTAAAAGGTAAATTAAAAGAAATAAAGGATCTGGAGGAATTATGAAATAGAGGGCTGTTCTCTTAGCCCTCTATCTTATACCATAATGATTAGCATTTAAAATATATACGATATTGTTATATTAAAAGTTCTATTATAAAGTGATGGTGTAGAAAACATTTTCTCTTTTTTTTCAGGATGAGTTAATTGAGCAAGACCATGATTATAGGATATATTTAGTTGATAATGTTCTGAATATTGTAAACCTAATCCCATTCCTAATCCAAAATCACAGCGACGAATCCCATACTTATCAAAAGCTTCATTATACTTGGCAACTTTTTTCCCATTAGTATAAACATCATAGTTTCCCCATAGCCCAATAGAGATATATGGACCTGCTTCTGCTAATAGCTTAACTGTTCTACCGATTGGGAATTTATAACCCATACGAATAGGTACTTCCACACTATGTGTCTTAACCTTTCCATATGTCGATGTTTCTGGTCGATTTGGAGTTAACTCTATAGGGACTGTTTTAAAGGCCTTTTCAGACAATGCCAACGTTCCTGTCAGATAGAGTCCCTGACCATTCTGTGAAAAATCATATATACTCTTAACACCCGCATAGTATCCGACAAGAACACCTTCTGTATCTACATCACCTGAAGTTGTATGTAGATTTATACCTCCTGTAACTCCATAACGAATACCTTGTGCATTAACTGTCACGACTCCTAATACTACAAATAATAGTATAATATACGTTTTCTTCATAATATATTTTATTTATCTATTTCTAAGATCTAACTCAAATGTTTGATTTCCTACCAAAGATGGACAACACCCAACTTTAAAATTAGAAATACTAACCGTAATCTTCTTACCTGCATATTGTCCAACATTAACAAATGGCGATAAAAATACAGCTTGCCTTTTCTTTCTCAATACATTAAAGAAAAAATGGGCTCCATTTATATACACATCTCCACTGTAATCTGTTTCATTTCTACGTTTCCAAAATTTTTTCTTCTTTTGAGAAGCACATTCAACCATAAAGTCACCATTTTCCCGACAAGCTCCTAAAGTTACAGATCCCTGATACTTCCCTTCCCTTAACATTATGTTCACTGGGTTCCCTGGAAATTCTCGAAATGTTGGTGCATATGGTCCAGATAGTAATCCCCTAAAAGAAGACAAAGATGCTTTAGGAGCATAGACTTTTTCTCCTACAAGAATCTCACCATTCTTATTCCCTAATAAACGTATTACTTCATCATCGAACTGTAAATTAGGGGTTAAATCGTATTCAGAAACATTTCCTTTTAATAAATCACCATACTGTTCTTTATATTTTTTCACCTCATTAAGAAAAGTATCATAATCCTCAATATCAAAAATATCATCTATAGCTTTATTTGCCTCTATATTCCGCAAAAAAATCCCTCTAAAGTTTATCTTCCGGAAAAAATCTTCATTTTCTCGGTCATTTCTATTTTCTAAGATTTCTACAACTTTATTTAAATGCTCAACATCTTCAAAACGAAGAGTTTTTCTTCCTCATTCTTAGCTCTTGTTGAACTTCCACTTAAAGAAACAACCTCTACACGAGATAGAGGATTAAAACTTTCGTTCTTTTTAAGAATAATTTCATCATCTTGATTATTACAAGACGATAAAAATAAAATAGCAATTGTAAAATAGGTAAGGTAATTTCTCATAAACAATAGGTTTTTAGTTATACTTCTGCTTGCAAATTTATAAAAATAATATTTCCCACAAAAAAAATAGTTATTTTTTTTTGTAAAAGAAAGTAATACTCTTCTGGAGGGAGTTAGAGAAAATCTCAAGGTTACTTTTCCTCTCTTACAGGTCTATCGAGAACAGCAAAAACCGTATAGAATATGTAATCAATGCAATCAAGAAACATATCAGAAAATAAATAATACAACTGGATTAGTAGTAAAAAAAATTGTAAACTATAAAATAAAAACAATTTTCTTTGCTTTGCTAAAAATTATTATATAGTTTTGCAAAATATTTATCTAATATTTAACTATAAAACTAATTTTTATGAAAAGATTTTATTTATTCGCTATTACTTTATTAAGTTTAGCATCTTGTCAGCAAGAAGATATTGCTACGAATGGTATGTATAGTGACGCCTTTATGTCTAAATTGAAATTTAACACTATTAATGTTTCTAAAACAAGGGCTTTTGATAATGGTAAGGATGCAGAAGAGTCTATTATTAATGATAATAGTGTAAAAACAACAAATGCTGGAGTCAACATTGGTATTTTTTCGGTAAGAATAGCACGTCCTTCAACTGATTGTGTGTATGGATTTGGCTTTTGCGATTTCGTTTGGTTTCCAAAACAAAATAATGAAGTAGACTTCCGTAATAATCATCTGTATGATAATTCTTTTGAAGTTAAATGTGATTCTGAGGGAAATAAATTTGTAGATATGGAACTATTAGAAGTTCCAAAAAATCTTGATATAAGTAAGCTGCAACCATTAGTTGTAGAAGATTCTTTGGAGTCAATAAGAACAATTGATGGTAAGGAAAAAGAGGTTGTCGTACCTATGGGTACGTATGTGTTTGATAGAACTATAGGAAAGTATGGTGGATATAGAATTCCTTTGAAATAAGCATGAAAAGAAATATAATATTAATATTCTTAATAAGTTTAGTCCTGAATTCTTGTCAGATTTCAGGGCTAACTTCGGGCTATTCGCATTTATCAAGGCAACAGAAAACTAAGGTGATTGATTACAAAGGGAATATAGAAGATATAACAGATAACACAAAGATATATACGATTACTGTTAAACAAGTAAAGGATTATATTTTATCACATGAGAAAGTGCTTGTATATAATTATACTCCATATTGTAAATCACAGTATTGTTGCTCTCCTAACTTGTTAGTGTCTTTATGTGAAAGACAAGGTATAAAAGTTCTTGTTATAGCAAATGTCTATGATGACATCTTCAAAAGAATTAATAATGGCTTCCCACTATTGATGATAAATACTAAGCCATATTCTAAATGGCGCTGGAAATATACGGATAGGTTTTATTATGATCTGATAGGATATATAGGTAAAGATATTGATTATGCATCATTTCATTATTTTATAAATGGAACCTATATCAAAAGTTTTAAAGATTTTAAAGATATAGGACAAGAATCGTAACTATTCAGCGATCATGAATGTTGAATATCAAAAACTTATACACAGCTGCCACACAAGGAACAGACCAATTCAAACGTAACGAAACCATAAGGCTGTGGGTAGATATAGCCTTTGACCATCCGACAGATAACAAGACTATAACGACCACTGATAAGATTATATCTTCGGACAAGTGCGATATGTTCTTTAATAAGTGCATATACTACGATGACCAAATAACAGCAGGAAATATGACCACGCAGCACGTAAAGAACACGCTTCGGAAAATCCTCCGTGACGAATTTAATATCAAATAGATATGAACGCAGGTGTTTTAATGATGCTTTTCGTCATCGCAATAGCCAATATTGGCGGTATTTACTTTTACATCAACGACAAAAAGGAAAACTAAGAACAAAAACTTGCATCTGATGCAAGTCTATTCCCACCACATGCAAGATTTTGTGTGAGGTGGGATTTTTATTTATAGGGGTCGTTTCGTTTCTCTTCACTCGTGCGCATGGTGTTCCGTTCCTCCACACCTCGGGCGCACATCTAACCACTCCGTTTCATGGTGCTATCGCTGTGGGGGCTATGCTGCCCCCTACACCCCCCTTCTAACATTTTCCCCTGCCGGATTGCTTGCATATTTAGAATGTTTTTGTACCTTTGCTGGCAGGTAAACGCTGTGTGCAGGTTATAGCCCACTATAACCCTTATAGGGTTGTGGGCTCTCCGAGAGCAGGGGGCTGCACCCCCTTGCCCCCTGCTGCCACTCCATGACACCCCCTACTGAAAAAAATGAAAATCATGAAGCAACAGACATCAATCCACGTGCAACCCGTCAAGGGTGGAAGCGAACAACACAACAAGAGGGAAAAGGAACTCGACTACATTCGCCCCGAACTCTCCCACCTCAACGAGTATTGGGAGAAAGACACACAGACGGATCGACTTGAAAATATCAAGTCGAGATATCTCAAATCGACAGGTCAAAAAATGCAATCCAAAGCCACCCCGATACGTGAGGCGGTCGTGGTCATCAAGTCCGAAACGACAATGGAAGATTTGAAAAGGCTGTCCGATGCGTACCGCCAGCGGTTCGGGATAGACACTTTTCAAATTGCAATCCACAAGGACGAGGGCTATCCAAAGGGAGAATGGAAGCCTAACCTACATGCCCATTTGGTATTTGACTGGACTGACCAAGAGACGGGAAAAAGTCTTAAACTGAAACGTCAAGACATGGTGGAGATGCAGACGATAACAGCGGAAGTCCTGCAAATGGATAGAGGGGTGTCGAGCGACAAGCAGCACCTGACGGCACAACAGTACAAATCTTTTGCCGAGGAAGCTAAATTAAAGCAGCTGGAGGAAGAGAGGGTAAGGAAAGAAAAGCAGATGAAAGAAGAGTTGGAGCGTTTCAAGGTGTCCAAGGCACGCAAGGAAGCAGCCATAGAGACCGCAAAAACGCTTTCTGAGGGCGTTAAAGGTCTTTTCGGGCAGAGTTCCAAGGATAAACAGATAAAAACCCTTAAAACGCAATTAAATACCCGAGAAAAAGAAATATTTAATCTAAAGGCTGAACAGATAGGACAGTTGGGAAGTGCCACACAGAAGATAGACAAAGCCTATCAAGAGGGATTTAATAAAGCCTATGGGGAAGTATATAATCTACAAGCCCAACTCAAAAAAGCCAAGGAGCTGGCAGCAGACGCCCAAAAATACAGAGCAGATATAGAAAAATTCCAAAGCATTCCTATCATAGCAAGATGCATCAACGCAATCCGTAGTTATGTAAGACACATAAACGGACGCTTTGATGCGGAGGACAAACGTCTGTTATCTTTCGTCATGCAGGGCGACTCAGACGCAGCCGAGAAGCTAAAAGACGCAGCCTATTATGGGTGTGGCATAATAGGGCAATACCAATACGGCTCAAAATGGGACCAAGCGGAAAGGGAATTGAGAAATATTGCCAACGGAGTAAGGGAAGAAGAGCAACAACGAAATAGGGGACTAAGAAGATAGCCCCTACTTGTCATCATAATGCCCCTCCAACTCCAACACATAGACCTCGATAATATCATCATAAATATCATAGATCATTCGGTCATGGGCGGTGATGTGGCGAGACCATGTAATGTCATCACCACCCTTTAATGCTTCGGGGTGTCCAAGTCCCGAACGAGGGTGTTCCATTAATTCAGATAAAATTTTAGCATATTTCTTAAAGGCGGTAGGATTAGACTTCTTCCACTTCTTAGCTACTTTATTCGCTTGTGACGAAAATCTTAAGTCGTAAATCATAGAGATGTTAAGTATGCGTTAAGTTCCTCTTTTCCACGTACGGTTATACACTCTCCTGCTTTAATTTCTGCTCTTGCCTTATCTATCCTTGCTTGGAGTTCGGGAGTAATGGTAAAATCATCGTCCGATACCGGAACAAGCGTATAAGCCTGCTTCTTACTCCTGCGAATAATAACTTTTTCGCCTTGGTCTGCCAACTCAAACACATGTGCCTGCTGACTTCTAAACTCTCTTGATGTAAAATTTAATACTGCCATAATTTTATTTTTTGCAAAGATAAGAGTTTTCTATTAATAAAACAAGAAAAATGTACCAAATTTGGTACACCGCCATAAAAACGTTATGTTTTTAGTACCCCCAACCCCCAAGGGGGCTGCTTGCTTTCCCTTTGATTTTCAATGACTTGCATCGTTTTTTCGGGCGCAGCCCTCTAAAAAACCTATACTTTGTTTATAGCATGGTATGTTATATGCTTATCAACATTTGTAAAAAGCTGAAAATCAAACATATAAACCACTAATATATGAGTTTTACAATACTAATATATGAGTTTTACAATACTATTTTAATACTTTATATATGAGTTTTACAATACTAATAATGATTTTTATTTTGTTTTCTCATAAATTATTTGTATATTTGCATTGTAATTGTAAATCAAAGACTTATGGATAAAAGATTATTTGATGCACAGCTTAAGGCTGCAGAAGTGCAAGGACTATTAGCCCACATAGCTAAGAACGTAAACTACAAGCAAGATTTGGAGGAGCCGGCTACACGTAATATCGATGTTATAAACGCTACTCTTTCAGAAGTCTGCCAAATGCTCGAAAAGCTAAACCAAGAACTAACAAATCAGTAATAACAAAAGACAATGGCAAGACCTGTTGAAGAAAACAAGAATGTTATTCAGTCCTATATGCTTACGGCTGCTCGATACGATTTTTAGCGTATATGAAAAAGCGTATCTTATACCGCCTTGTGGAGTTGGCACAAGCAGAATTGCAGGGTAAGGACTTTGTGGAATGGATTGGTATGAAAGTTGAAACAAATCTGTTCGGGGACAAGGATATCACAATGCCAGTGCGTTGTATTCTTGCCAACGAGGAAGACAAAAATTATGTTTTGGCAAAGAAAGCCTTTAAAGCTATGTCAAGCCGTACTATCGAGCAGACTAAAGGAAATGTTTGGTATCTCGACCACATGCTGGAGAGAGTAAGGGTAAATTTGGGTACTGGGTAGTAAAATTCCGTGTATCTCTAACGTCTGGAACATAGTATTAGACTTCACAAAGGGTATCGCAAATATGAATTAAAAACTACGATGCAGTTTAAATCTGTCTATTCGATGCGGTTCTATGAACTCCTAAGCGGACAAACGAACCCCTTAAAGTATTCTATCGAGGAATTTCGCAAAATGTTCTCACTTGAAAAGAAATTTAAGGCTGTTGCTGATATCGAAAGATATGTTCTTGAAGTAGCCCAAAAAGGAACTTGACGAAAGCAGCCCTTATTCGTTCTCTTGGGAAAGGCAGGAAGTTTCATCGAGGGGCGCAATGGAAAGAAAGTTGTCGGTTACACGTTCTATCCAAAGTATATTCAGAAGAACAAAGACCCACAGCTTGAAAAGAAAGAACTGCAAGCAAAGGTTGGCAACATTGCAGGTGCTTATGGAATGCTTGACAGGGCTGTATCTGATTATCTTCTGTACAATCTGAATATGACCAAAGAAGAAATAAACGCTAACAAAGCTTTATTCTTGACGGCTCAACAGACATTGCCAAACCTTGTCGAACACCTTGCAGACCTAAGAGAAAGAGCTGTACGAAGTGGCAAAGGAACAGGGTGGATAATCAACGGACTAAAAGGTAAATTAAAAGAAATAAAGGATCTGGAGGAATTATGAAATAGAGGGCTGTTCTCTTAGCCCTCTATCTTATACCATAATGATTAGCATTTAAAATATATACGATATTGTTATATTAAAAGTTCTATTATAAAGTGATGGTGTAGAAAACATTTTCTCTTTTTTTTCAGGATGAGTTAATTGAGCAAGACCATGATTATAGGATATATTTAGTTGATAATGTTCTGAATATTGTAAACCTAATCCCATTCCTAATCCAAAATCACAGCGACGAATCCCATACTTATCAAAAGCTTCATTATACTTGGCAACTTTTTTCCCATTAGTATAAACATCATAGTTTCCCCATAGCCCAATAGAGATATATGGACCTGCTTCTGCTAATAGCTTAACTGTTCTACCGATTGGGAATTTATAACCCATACGAATAGGTACTTCCACACTATGTGTCTTAACCTTTCCATATGTCGATGTTTCTGGTCGATTTGGAGTTAACTCTATAGGGACTGTTCAAAACTTTCTTTGCAAAACATAATTTTTATCTTCCTCATTGTGAGAATACAACACTAGCATTATGATATCCTTGTCTAGACAGATTTGCTAAACTTCTCAATCCATTCCACAGTCCTTACCTCTGATTCTGTTGTGCTCCACAGGCGGTATAAGATCCTTTTCATATACAAATCATGTCATTTGACCGCGTATGGGACAGATAACGTTGGTACTGTTCGAATATTGCCGTTAATCTGTTGTGCCTGATTCGGTTCAACTGGTTTAACTTTCGACGTTTGAACTCTGAAAGATGACGTTTATAACGTCGATATTGCGTGGCCAGCTCCTCAGCGTAGTTACGTTCAGCAACTGTGAGCTAGTCGCGCATGCGACATAGCTGTGCGTCAGGCAATCTTTTATCCGCCAGAATGCGTTCTGATTACAATATGGGCGCCTGGTAATTGAGAAAACAGAGTAAAAGTCGTGTGTGTGTGGTCATGTATCAATGTTAAGGCAGGTATTGTGAACTCATGTGTGTGTAAAACTCATGTATTGAGGTGGTTTTATATGTTTGATTTTCGGCTTTTGCAAATGTTGATAAAGCATGTTTGTGCCATGCTAAAACAAGTATGGGTTTAGGCTGCGCCCAGCGGTGAGAAATCAGGGGCTGGCTGCTGAGGCCAGTGCTGAAACATGGCATTTATGACGGTATTATAAATTGTTACATTTAACTGTTTAATAAACTCTTATCTTAAAAATAAAATTTAAACAGTGATAGACCACGTCGAAGGTTTGAAGTCGGCAGGCGCACGTGTGTTGATTGGCGGACGAACGAAACCATTGATGGCAGGTTGTTCGGTCGGACGGTACTCGAGACTCCAGCGCAGGGATGAATGAGGCAGGCGGGGAATGGCAGGAAGTGTGCTGTGCGTGAAGGACAGCATGTGACTCCTCTGTGGGTTTACGACGAATTACAAATGCGAGCAATCGTGGCTGAAGTGAGGGGCGTCCTGCCGCTGAGGAAATGCTGGTGTCTGGTGGGTTTGCCCTCGTTCAGGGACAGACGCGGGCGGTGAGGGTGATTACATGGTCGCCTGTCGCCCGTGACCGAGGCCGTCTGTGATGTTGTGATGATGTCGAGATCCTGGTGGAGATGGAGGCGTGTAACGAAGCCAGAACTATCTTAGTCCCCGTCGTTGCTCTTCTTCCTGCTCGTTGGCAGCCTTTTCGGTCTCACTACGCAGTCGACCTGTGCTATTATGCCACGCCATGTCGACTGAATCTTCCTTCTCGACTGCGTCCTGGTATACGAATGGCTGTTGTCCTCGCATCAAGCGTCCCGTTTAACCCATAACTACAGTTGGTATTCGCTCTTGCTGTGATAGGGTAACTGAATTTTCTGTATCTGCTCGCGCCGACTGGGCGTCTGCTGCCAGCTCTGGCACAACAGTATATGCTTCCCCATAGACTTTATTAGTCCTCTTGATGAGCTTTATCTATCTTCTGTTAACGCTTCAGCTGTCGGCCTTTAGTAAATATTTCTTTTCTCCGGGTATTTGTGCGTTTTAAGGGTTTTTATCTGTTTGTCGCGGAACTCGCGAAAACGCCACTCGGCGTTTTTGCGGCGTGCTATGTGCTGCGTGCTGTGATTTTGCGAAACATCGGCTCTTCTTTCATCTGCTGTTTCGCGCCCTCAGCTGCTGAGGCCAGCCGCAGCGGCTGCCGTCGTTTGGCACCCTGTCCGTTTGCCAGCATTATCGTCTGCGTCTCACCGTGTCTTGTTCGATTTAGTTTCCCAAATGTGGTCGATCGATCAAATGGGCATGTAGCGAACTTCCATTCTTTGAACCCATCTGTGGTGCACGGTTGGTGTCTGTCTGAACGGCTTGGCACATCGGTTTATTGCGGGCGCTACATTCCCTCGAACAGTGAACCGACCGCCATGTCGGGCGGCACGGTGCGACCTGTCGACGAAACCGACGGTATTTCAGAGTCGACCGTCTGTCGTCTTCTGATATGGACGGTGGAAATTCCGGGGCCGGGCTACTCAGTCGAGTTCGCACCATTCGCTACGCCTGACGACAGACCGTGCGTTACTAATTTTTCGATGAAGTGATAATTGACGGGGCAGCTTCTCTCAGGAGAGCCTGACCGCAAGGTGTAATTGAGCCTTAACTGCGCGCGGCGGTTACCTGCCCGGCGAGGCGCAGGCGTTCTAAATATGCAACGTCGGCGAGAAAATGACGGGAAGAGGTGAAGTGCAACGCCCGGCGATGGCACCATGAAACAGGTGATTGAGTATGGCGGCGGTGAACGAACGCCATGCGCGGTAGTGAGCGACGCAATAAAATCCCACCTCGCACAAAATCTTGCGTAATGAATGAACTTGCATCGGATACCTGATTTTGTTCTTGAACCTCGCTTTATGGGCCGATGTAAATAAATACCAATATTGACTGTGCGACGAACAGCATCTTCATTGCCTGGGTTATCGTTGATGAAATTCGTCGCAATTTTCGAGCGTGTTCTTCCGTGCTGCGTGGTCATATTCTAACGGTGTGATGTCGTGTATGCGCGATGAGCATATCGCCTTGTTGAATATCTTGTCGGTGTCGTTATCGTCTGTTGTCTGTCGGTCGGTCGAAGGTATGTCTACCACGTATAATTTCGTTACGTTTGAATGATCTGTTCGCTTAATGACGGCTGATATCAGTTTGATATTCGGCATTCGCCGATCGGCGAATGAATGCGATTAACTTATTTTCGCAAAATCTTTGGGCTTTTACGATATGAGTTTTCATTGCTCAAAATAATGAAATGATGCATAATCAATAATAACTACCTGTATATCTGTCGGATAATAAAACATATCCGCCTCTTCCAGCGCCATTGCGGTAACCGTCATCGTAGTGAAGCATTAATTCTTTGAAAGATGTCGTCATAGACATTGCCTGTGGGGCACATGCCAATCTTTCACGTAAGGGCGCTAACAGATTGGGAAAACGGCAACCTGTGATTTTATTATGGAAGTGAATATATGCAACCATTTAACGATAATCGTATATCTTGTGTTATCTATTATATCTTCTGCCTTCCGCGTAATCGTCGCCTTGGTTACTGTTGCGCTGATAATGCGAATGGCGGTCAGCCTGGTGACAGGCCAGGGACTAATTGGGGCTGTGTTATGTTCTTTAGTGTATTCAGGGTTAACCGTCACCATGCTCACATGGTTCTATCGAACATGCGGCTGCCGTGGGCCGGCCTTTCACTTGCCGTCAGTTGTTCTTATTGACTCGAGAATCTTCTGCAGCGGTTACCCAGCTGCTATGTCAAGATTTTTGGAACAATAGTTCCATGTCTGCAAATTTGTTCCTCGGAATCACGTTGGCTGGGGGTATCATACAGATGGAATGCGAGTCTACTTCATTGATTTTGTTTGAAACCAAACGAAATCGCAAAACCAGATCATACGCGTCGATTGAAGGACGACCGAAAACTGCCAATGTTGACTCCGGCGTTCTGTTTTGTCATTGATGTGACTGCTTCTGCGCATCTATCGAGCTGTTTCAGGGCATTAATGGTGTTAATTTCGAACATAAAACGTCGCCCGCCATTCAGTAACAGCATCGCTGCGCTGACAGATAAACTGCAATAAAGTAATGGCGAATAATCAGGCTCTTTTCATGAGGTGGTTTATGAATTAATGAATAAAATATTTGCAAACTATAATAATTTTGTAAAGAAACGCAAGAGGTGTTTTTATTTTATAGTTCTGATTTTTGCTGCAATCAGTTGTGTTGTGCGATGTTCTTGGTGCCGTGATCCATGATATGCCGGTTTGCTGTTCTTCGATGAACCTGTGAAGAGTAACGCCGGACTGGCTCCCTCCGGAAGAGTGCTGTTTTACGAAAGAATAGCTGTTTGTGGAGATATTTTTTATGGGTTGCGGCGAAGTATGACTGAAACCTGTTGTTATGATTGCCTGTTCCCACGGTGCTATTTTGTTTGTCGTCTTCATGATAATCGGATGATGAGGTGTTCTTCAAAGAACGAGTTTTGATCCTCTCGTGTGGTGTTTCTTGAAGTGGAAGTTAACCGCAGGTGAGGAAGAAAAACTCTTCGTTTGATTGACGACTAATAAAGGAAGTTATGAAATCTTGAAACAGAAATGACGAGGAAACAGTTTCGGAAGGATAAACTGGAGAGTTTTGCGAATATGGGCAAATATTTATGAATGATATTTGACGGATATGATGCTGTATTGAGGTGAGCAAGGGCTGGTATGGTGTTATTAAGGGAAATACGGTTATTATTTGATTCGATGATGGTAACCATTTATTGGGAATAAAATGGTGAGATTCTTCAACAGGAGGAAAGGAATAATAACCACAAAACATCTTTGTCTTCTTCGGGGATGCTATCTGGACCATGCTGACATTTTCAATTTCCGAGAACACCGGTGATTATGAGGAAGGGAAATATCGGGGTACTTGTCGATGACGACTATGAGATGAATAACTGTCGAGAAGAAGGTTTTGAAATGAAACGGACCACGGTGGTGACCGTATATGAATGGAACCGATTTCTTTGATGTTGAGAGAAAGAGACGGCTATGTTTTTGTCGCCGTTGTAATGTTGGACAATATGCGGAGTAAGAGGGTCGTTGGCTCTTCTGATTTTAAAGGATGACCTATGCGGCCAGGAAATCGAACATTTGATTAGATCGCAGAAATAATAGGCAAAAACTGTATGAAGAAACGTATCAATACTATTATTATTAGAGTCGTATTCGATTAATACGCAAGGCCGTGTGGAGGTTACAGGGAATAAATACGGCCGGGTGATGGGCTGAAGGTGTTCTTGTCGGTCTGCTGCGGTGTTAAGTATATGTGTTTTCTGCAGAATCGAGACTGACGATGGCGTGTCTGGCAATACGTAACCTT
>BNJU01002103.1_pt1 | contig 29987 bp, 58 predicted proteins | sample 8539281 | NCBI WGS metagenome assembly BNJU01 (sample SAMD00202456, study PRJDB9452) | human saliva metagenome | isolation source: human saliva | place: Japan
CCATTGAAGAAAGGTTCGTTAATCGTTACATGATCAACGATTGTATCTTCCTGACTTCAAAACGCGATCCACTAAGGCATAGAGGATAGCGGTGAGGCAGCTTCTTTAATTCCTTGGATATCAATCATTTGATACGTACCAAGCCTTTCCAGACTCACCATTTCTTCATTGTGCAGCTTATTTCTGTTACAACACCATCTTTAGGTGCTGGAATTTCGTTCATGACCTTCATAAGCGATGATGACCAAGGTTTGACCCTTTTTAACTGTATCGCCAACTGAAACAAAATTAGGTTTGTCTGGTGCCCGCAGCCAGTAAGCAACTCCGACAAGTGGGCTCTCTACTGGATCTCCTTCAGCTACAGATTCAGTAGCGCTTGTTTCTGAAACTACTTCTACAGCTGGTGTTGAGTTGGAGCTTGAGGTGCTACTGTGAGGTGCAGGTGCTGGAAACAACTGGTTGAGGTGCTGGACTTGTTTCTGCAACAAGTTTTGCTTCATTCTTGCTGAAGAGTAACTCATCCGTTCCATTTTTATAGAAAATTCTCTCAGCATGACTGGTCAAAGTGTGCCATCAAAGTCTTTGATTTCATTTAGAATTCATCTTTACTTATTCTCCCAACGTTTGACTTAAGCAAGGGCTGCATTATGCCACAAATCCAAAAGTGTTTGAGATAGCATAAAGAATTTCACGTTCCAAACCTTGTCCATCAAATAACATTTGCTTCAATGTAGTCTGACAGATTCATGTAGTTCCGGCTGTCATTGGTACATAGTTGTTGCGGATATGACTTCAATTGTTGCAATGGCTAACTGCTCCAGCTGCACCGAGCAAGTGTCAGTAAATGACTTGGTTGAAGATGCAGGTACTTCCTTACCAAGAACTGCTACGATAGCTTCCCTCTCTCCCTGCATTGTAGGGAGTTGATGTACCATGAGCATTGACACTAGAGCTACTGGTCTGGTGTAATCTCAGCTTCGTCCAAGGCAGGTTTGATTAGCTTTAATAGCACCTGTGAGCCTTCTGGATGTGGTGAAGTCATGTGGTAGGCGTCACGAGTGTTCCCGTATCACGCAACTTCAGCTAGGATGGTTGCACCGCGTTTTTCAGCATGCTCTAAACTTTCAGAACCAACATACCTGATCCTTCACCCGTGACCAAATCCATTGCAGATCCTTATCAAATGGAATAGAGCACGAGTTGGGTCCTCTGTTGTTGAAAGAGCTAGTGAAAGGCTTAGAAACCGCATATGGCAAATGGAGTAATAGAGATTCTGAACCTGACCAATGCATGTCTTGAAGCAAAATTTGATAGAACGGAAGGCATCCCCGATAGCATCATTTGATGAGGCACAAGCTGTATTGATAGGTTACCAATCATTGCGCAAAGCGCATACAGACAACATTCCTGCAACCCATGTTGGCAGGCTTTTGGAGAGTGTCAATGGTTTTCACGTTTTTGGTCCCTTATCATGTAGTCGAAGCACTTGGTCTTCGATTTCTTTGATACCACCGATACCTGATGCCACAATGACGACCAAACGGTCTTTATCAAGTGCTTCAAGGTCCAAGATTTGCATTGTTCACTGCTTCTTGAGCTGCAGCTACAAAGGCATACAAAGAATAGTCATCAAAACAGTTGGTATCTTTTTTCAAAATATTTGTCAAAAGGAAAATCTGAATTTCTGCCGTATGAACATCAAAAGCACTGTGATCAAACTTGGTGATTTCACCCGATTTGAAAATCTTTCCATTTTTAGACTGTTCCAAAAATTCCTTCTAGTGTGTTCCCAATCGGATGATAATCCATAACCTGTTACTACTACTCGATTTAGTTTCATTTTATACCTCTATTTTAACTCTTGTTGTGGTTGGTCCACCATCAATTGCGATGACTTGTCCCGTTAGATAAATCTTGACTTGCAGAAGGCTGTCACCTCTGCGACTTGCTCAGCTTGGCCAGAGTGTTTCGTCAGAATTTGTGCCAACATGAGCTCTTTCACCTTATCAGATGAGACGGCAGTCATATCTGATTCAATCATTCTGGAGCAATGGCATTGACACGCACATTGCGATTGGCTACCTCACGTGCTACTGACTTGGTCAAATCAGACCAGCCAGAAAGCAGCGTGGTTTGTGCAGCCGATATTTCCCATCGACCAACGACACTGACATATTGATAATGGCCCCTTCACGAGCTTTTTATCATCGGTTTCAAGACGATGTGTCATATTAGAGGCACCTGTCAAATTGACTTTTAAAACCTTCTCAAAATCTTCTTCCGTCATCTTAAGCATGAGTGTCTTGAGTAATCCCAGCATTATTAACGGGACATCAACTGAACCCAGCTCTTCAATGGCTTGGTCCACCATACGCTTTGCGTCCGCAAAATCAGAAACGTCACCGAAATAGCAAGGACCTTCACTCCGTAGTGGTTTTAAATTCGGCTAGAAGCTCCTCGGAATTTCACCACGACCATTCAGAGACATTGGCTCCCAAGCTGGCAAATTTATGAGCAATGGCAAAGACCAATTCCTCGACTTGAGCCTGTAATAAAGACGTTTTCTGTTCTAGTTTCATTTTTCTCCTTTCAGAACTTCTACCAGTTTGGCTAATTTTCTAAGGTGCTTGTAAACTTGCTTGATCTTCACATTGTAAGTTGAGCTGTTTTATCTATCTTTTTGACAGATCCTGACAAAACTTTGCGGGTCAATCTCAGATAAAACAGTGACACCGCTTCTGCATGACTGCAATACTTTCATAAAAGCGAACGGGTTCCTTAACTTGACGAGTCAGGAGTTCAACGATTCGTTCTTTTTCCCGACATTTGCTTCTGTATTGCCAACAAGTGGACAAACAAAGTCACTAAACTCAACATCTTCTATGGCTTGAGCTAATTTTTGACTAGCAGGTTCCAATAAAGCTGTGGAAAGGTCCAGAAACATTGAGCGGAATCAAGCGTTTTGCTCCTGCCTCTTGCAAAAAGTTCAACTGCACGATCTGCAGCTGCTCACCACCTGAATAACAATCTGGCTTGAGTAGTAGTTGGCTGGAGTTACAACACCAAGTTGAGAAGCTTCTTGACAAGCTTTTCGATTACTTCAGCCAGTGTGTATTAAGCACTGCTACCATTTTCCCTGATCCTGCTGGTGCTGCTTCTTCCATATAAAGCTCCACGTTTTAGCAGCTAGAGCCATGCATCTTCAAAATCCAGTGCACCACTAGCTACCGAGGCAGAATATTCTCCAAGAGACAATCCTGCCACCATATCAGGCTGATAACCTTTCTCCTTTAGTAGTCGGTAAATAGCAACGGACGTAGCTAAAATAGCTGGTTGCGTGTAACGGAGTCTGATGTAGCTTTGTTTCATCATTATCAATCAAGTCACGAAGGTCATACCCCAAAGACTTGGCTAGCTTGGTCGGTGTTTCCATGACGATAGCATATTGGTCATAGAGTTCATACCCCATTCCTAAGTACTGTGCTCCTTGACCTGCAGATAGAAGGCTGTTTTAGTCATTTTCTTGTAACTCCTGCCCAACGAGCAGCTTCTGCTTGAATGCTTTCAGCTGCACCATGGTAAATATCTTTTAAAGATTTCTTCAACAGTTTCTTCTTTTGGAAACAAGGCCAGCAATTGACCTGCCATAACAGATCCACCATCCATCTCCGTGAACAACCGCTTTGGCTAGAGCACCTGCCCCCATTTGTTCAAAATTTTCCAAATCTGGATTTTTCTTGTTTGAAGGCATCTTTTTCAGCTTGCTCGAAATCACGAGTCAATTTGTTTTTAATGGCACGAACTGCGTGTCCAAAATGTTGTGCTGAGATCGTTGTGTCAATATCACGAGCTTTTAAAATTTTAGCTTTATAGTTAGGATGGGCATTTGATTCTTTAGCAACTACAAAACGAGTTCCTACTTGTACAGCCTCTGCACCAAGCATAAAGCCTGCAGCAGCTCCTTCACCGTCTGCAATACCGCCAGCAGCGATAACAGGAATAGAAACAGCAGCTGCAACTGACGAACCAAGGTCATAGTTGTTAGGTTACCGATGTGTCCACCGGCTTCCATACCTTCAGCAATGACGGCATCCGCTCAGTTCCATGCGTTTAGCCAAAGCTACGCCCTGAGTACTAGGAACAACGGTGATTCCTGCTATGGAATCGTTCCATATATTTTACTTGGATTCCCTGCAGTTGTGAGCTACCTTTAACTCCTTCTTCAATCACAAGGTCAACAATATCCTCAACAAATGGAGACAGAAGCATGATATTGACACCAAAAGGTTTGTCTGTTAATGATTTAATCTTATCGATATTAGCCTTAACCACTTCTTTAGGAGCATTTCCTCCACCAATGATACCGAGACCACCCGCTTTTGAAACAGCTCCAGCCAAATCGCCATCTGCCAGCCAGGCCATTCCACCTTGGAAGATCGGATATTTAATATTTAATAATTCAGTGATAGCGTGTTTTTCATAGTGCCTCCATATGTCTTGCTTGTAATAGTTCGATCTTTTTATAATTTGACAGTCAAACTGTGCCTAAACAAGAGAGCAGGTCTCCCCTACTCCTTCTTCTTTTATTTTTAATTATTTTGTTTGCTCTTCAACGTAAGCAGCCAGTCGCCAACTGTTTTCAAGATTATCTTCAACTTCGATTTGGATATCAAAAAGCGTCTTCAATTTCTGAGATCACTGGAACAAGTCCAATGAATCTGCATCCAAATCATCAAAGTAGATTCAAGCGTTACTTCTGATGCATCTTTTCCAAGTTCTTCAACGATAATTTCTTGTACTTTTCAAATACTGCTGATAGACTCCTTTAAAATAAATAGTATAACAATGTGTTCACCATGATTACCTAAAGTGTAACAATAAGTGTGCCCCTATGTCAAACCTCCACCGAAGCCTGACAAGAGAATATTTTTGGCTACCATCCAAAACGAGATGAGCCTTCTCTACACACTCTGAAAGTAGGATCGGAATGCTTGCCGCACTGGTATTTCCATACTTGGTCATATTGGCGAGGGCTTGTCTCGATCTGCACCGATCTTTCTAGCCATCTTATCTAAAATTCGAGATATTGACTCGAGTGAAACAAGAGATAATCTAGTTCTTCTGCCGACAGGGGACTCTCTACCTAGTATTTTTATAGACTAGCAACATCTCGAATCGCAAAATCAAAGACTGCTCGACCATCCATTCTCAGAAAAGCATCGGGCTTTTCTTGATTTGAAAAATAGTGAAGTTAAACCAGTCTGTCCATATGTCAAAACCTCACTACGCGAACCATCACTATTGAGACTCTCCGCTAGGAAATGTGGCTGTTCACTTGCTTCTAGTAAGACGCCACCAGCACCGTCTCCAAAAAGAACAGCTGTTGATCGATCTGACCAGTCTAAAGCTTTTGACGTGGTTTCACTACCGATAACTGAGACCCTTACGATAAGCTCCTGAAGATGAACTTCTCTGCAGTTGATAAAGGCAAAGATAAAGCCACTACAGGCGAGCTGTTAAGTCATAGGTCAAAAAGCCTTGTGAGGCGTCGATTTTAGCCTGAACGAGCGGCTGTTGAAGGCATCATCAGAGTCAGGTGTCATCGTAGCTAGAGATGATAAAATCCAACTCTTCATCGAAATCCCTGCCTTCTCTAGGGGTTGTTTTGCAACTGCCGTTGCCAAATCTCCTGTTGATTCTGTCTTAGAAATGCGACGTTCATAATCCCAGTTCGACAGAAATCCATTCATCACTCGTATCGCATACCTGAGCCAAATCTTCGTTTGCTGACAATCTGCTCCTGGTACATAATGAGCAACACCTGGCTTATTTTTCGCATAAGCCATTGTTTCAATCCTCCAAAAATTGATAAAGATTGATCAAACCTTCTGCTCATAACATTTCACTCTGGGCTCATGCCTTCGATAATTCTTTCGACCATGGCCTTGTGAAACGTTTATGGAGACGATGTACAAGTCGGCCTTTCGTCAAATGCAGGATGTACTACGACGATCCTGATCTGAACGTAAGCGTTCGATGTAACCTTTCTCGTTCCAGTTGTTCAAGCTAGTTGTCACTGTTCCTAGAGTTACCATCAACTCTTTGGACGACTTGACTTGGTGTGCGTTGGAAACTTACCAACCACATCAATGTGTGCATTTCCTTGATAGAGATGTCCTTGAAACGACTACCTCGCAAACTTGCTTCCTCAATCACCCGGGGACGTTATTAAAATAGATGTTAAATAGTCATTGATCGTTGGTAGTCAATTCTCTTCCCTCCCTTATCAAAAAGAGTTTAACTATCAAAACATTTGACAGTATATCAAACTTCAAAGATTGTGCAAGTATTTTTACTTTCCGATAAATTTTTGGACGTCGTCTTTCAGAATGTGCTTTTGAACACCTTCTTTAAAATCTTCCGTATAAGATGAGAATTTTTGCAATTCAGTTCTAGCTGTGCGTACTCGTGCCACTGCTAGACTCGCTCTCCCAGACTAACTTCTTAATAGCAGCATAGGAGTTAGAGGAGCCTCTTCTCAACTTCTTCAATGAGTTGTTCTCTTGTCTTTTCAGTTGATCACTAGCTTTTTACGAGACGATGAGACAGCTCCAGCTTCCAGTGCTTTTTCTGCTGTGAGCTTCTCCCAGTCATAACTAATTGCGTTGCCCAGGTCGTACCCGAGTGATCGTGTAAGCAAGAATAAAGCCACCCGCATCAGGGAGCTAAGCCCACACTACAAGGCCTGAATGAATTTAGCTTTGTCAGAAGCAATACAGAAATCAACTGCTAAAAGCCATATTAGCCGCAGCTCCAGCAACTGCTCCATCCACCTCCATCATGACTGGTTTTAGAAATTTGTTTTAATCTTATGAAATCGTATTTACCAACTCCACCAATTTGAGTAGGAGCCAATGTCATCCTCATCGACTGCACGTTTCATTTCTGAAATCCCCTCCAACGGAGAAGACTTTGCCAACAGCATTAATGAGATAAAGCAAAACCGAAGCATCTTTTTCAGCCAATTCCAATGCTTCCAGATTTCTTGACACATAGGAATATGAAAACCATTAGCCACCTCAGGGACGATTTAAAGTTAGTATCAACTAAATCGTCTTGAACGATAAAGAATATGATTCATAGGCACTCCTTTTAATTTACAACGAAATAAATTATTTTTGTTTTTCAAATTATATCTTTTTCCGGCTTTTTTAAAACAAGAAAAATCGACCGAAAGTGTCTCGATGCGATTTTAAAATCTTGAGTTGGTCTCTAAAAATACAGGAAAACCAGTACTGTATCATCCATGAAATCATAAATCACTTCAAACATTCGTCCTCCTTCTCTCTGATAAAGCTGTTCTTGGTTTGATCCTTATGGTAGGGAATTCTCCTGAAACCATGTAAAAAGCACGATTTGGATCTTCTAGGTAGGCAAAAGATTTCCTGTAAAAGGCCTCCTTATTTCCGTCCTTGTTGACCAGACTTGTAGCTAAGAGTTTCGTGATTCCTCTAAAGTGTCACTTTCATCTGTTCGACAATAAAACTTGACTCTAGCTTCATAGTTAGAGATTGACGATAATCTTTTCAGAGAAATTCGATGGGTCCTTGACTTACTATCTGACAAAGCCGATAGATAAGATAATTTTAGCCCTCTCAACTGAAATCTGACCTTCCTGGGCATATTCTGTCGCTAATTCTTCTCCCGTCAAACGACCACTGGGAAGAGGTTGAGAACTTGCTCCGATATTTGTAGGAATCATCCACGAAGCTGAGGACTAATAAGATTAAACAAACTACTCTTTTAATCATCTTCCCCAACTCCTTTCGTTAGAAGAGTCTTTTCTCCTGCACCTTTATTATAAAGCTTTCCTGATGAGACATTCAAACAATTATAGGACATTTTCCAGATTGAGCCCTCTTTTCTGCTATAATCGTATAAAATACTTACTAGGAGTTCTTATGAAGGTTGTTAAATTTGGTGGAAGCTCGCTTGCCTCTGCTAATCAGTTAGAAAAAGTTTTAAATATTGTCAAAAGTGATCCAGAACGTCGTTTTTGTGGTTGTGTATCTGCACTGGTAAGCAGAAATTCTGAAGATAGAGGTGACAGATGCCTTGATTAAATACTACCGCGACTATGTGGCTGGAAATGATATTAGCAAAGCCAAAAGCTGGATTATTGAGTCGCTATGCTGCTATGGTTGTGCAAATTGGGTCTCAAACCAGCCGTTTTAGACAAAAATTTCAAAAAGCATTCGCTCTCTAGCTACTCTCTTCAATTGAAGATAATAAGTTCTCCTCTGATACCTTCTAGCAGCTGGAAAATAACAATGCTAAGTTGATTGCAGCCTACTTTAACCAAAAATGGCTTGAGGCGCGTTATGTTCATCCTAGGAAGCTGGTATCGTCGTTACGAGCGAACCTGAAATGCGCGAATCATCCCATCAAGTTATGATAAAATCGAGAATTGACAAATTCAACTGAAGTTCTTGTTATCACTGGTTTCTTCGGTGTTACTAGAAGATCAAATTTGTACCTTCTCCGTGGGGGATCGGAATATTACTGGTTCAATCATTGCTGCTGGTGTCAAAGCTGACCTCTATGAAAACTTTTACTGATGTAGATGGAATCTTTTGCAGCTCACCACTGGTATTGTCCATAAACCACACTCTATCCTAGATTGACCTACCGTGAAATGCGTGAATTGGCCTATGCAGGTTCTCTGTACTACACGATGAAGCACTTCTACCTGCCTACCGTGGGAAAATTCTCTTGTTATCAAAAATACTAATAATCCTGACCATCCGGTACTCGCATCGTTCTGAAACACAGCAGTGATAGAATTCCCAGTTGTTGGGATTGCTGGGATTCTGGCTTTTGTCAGCATTAATATGTCTAAGTATCTCATGAACCGCGAAATCGGTTTTGGTCGTAAAAGTTCTTCAAATCTTGGAAGACCTTAATATCGGCTGGGAACACATGCCAACTGGTATCGATGACCTGTCTATCATTTTACGTTCACGAAATTGACTCCGATTAAGGAAGAAGAAATCCTTCGTCAATTGGTTCAAAAAGCAGAGAAGTAGACCACGCTGAAATCAGACACGATCTCTCTATCATTATGATTGTTGGTGAAAAATGAAGCGTCATATCAGGGGTAACTGCTACAGCCACTCGTGCCTTATCTGAGAACAACATCAACATCCAAATGATGTCACGAGGTTCTAGTGAAGTTTCTATCATGTTTGTTGTCCATAAAGATCAAGAAAAAAAGCCGCTCTTAAAAAGCTCTCTACCAAGCATTTTTCGGTGAAAATAAGGAAGACTAAACATGACACAATCCCTCAACAAGGTCGTCGACTTGCAAACAACTGGAACTTCTATCTCTCCATTACAGGAAAGGTTGGAAGAAATTTTGATCGGAGATCATGCCTAGAATTTTACGCAGACCGTAATGTCGAGGGACTATATTCAAATCATGGTCCAGCATTAGTCAAATCAGAGCCAATGTTTCAGGCCGCAAGGTTAGTCGGCATTTTGAAGTCTTTACAGATCAAGGAAAATTCCTCTTTGCCTCAAAGACTCTGGAAAAATTCTTAAAATAGCTCGTGAAAAACTGAGAAATGACAAGGTGGTCAAACTCTACTCCCTTAGTCCAAATCATTGGTCGAAAAATTTAAAAATCTATTTGCATAAAAGTTTAGTATAATCATGAAACGGATAAGTAGGTTGCTTCTTCTTTCGAAAGTCTGCGGGATGCTGCGAGCAGATAGAAGATTTAATTGAAATTCTACCGTTGTTTTAAATCAAATACAGAATCAAGTGCACACCTGTGAAGTTGGATGGAACCGTGGCCCTGCCACTCCAACGCTTTGTCGGGTGTACTTTCTTTTCAAAAGGGGTTTATATGTTAGATATCAAACGTATTCGTACAGACTTTGATGCTGTCGCATGAAAAACTAGCTACACGTGGTGTGAGATGCTGCTATCTTGAACGAGATGAAAAGAAATCGATGCTAAACGACGTGACATCTTGGTTGAGGTTGAAACCCTCAGGCTGAACGTAACACAGTTTCTGCTGAGATTGCACAAGCTAAACGTAACAGGAAAAAATGCAGATGACAAGATTGCAGCTATGCAGACCCTCTCTGCCGGGTAAAAAGCTCTTGATGCTGAATTGGCAGAAATCGATGCTAAATGACAGAATTTACCACTACTCTTCCAAACATCCCAGCTGATAGCGTGCCTATCGGTGTAGACGAAGATGATAACGTAGAAAGTTCGCCGTTGAGGGAACTCCTCGCGCGTTCGACTTTTGAACCAAAAAGCTCACTGGGATCTAGGTGAAGATCTTGGTATTCTTGACTGGGAACGTGGTGGAAAGGTAACTGGGCGCCTTCCTCTTCTATAAAGGACTTGGGGCTCGTTTGGAACGATGCTATCTACAACTTTATGTTGGATGAGCATGGAAAAGAAAGGTTACACTGAAGTCATCACACTTACATGGTTAACATGATTCTATGTTTGGTACTGGTCAATATCAAAATTCAAAGAAGATACATTTGAATTGAAAGATACGAACTACGTCCTCATTCCTACAGCTGAAGTTCCTCTGACCAACTACTACCGTGATGAAATTCTTGATGGAAAAAGACTTGCCAATCTACTTTACTGCTATGAGTCCATCATTCCGTTCTGAAGCTGGTTCAGCTGGTCGTGATACTCGTGGTTTTGATTCGTTTACACCAATTCCAAAGGTAGAAATGGTGAAATTTGCCAAACCTGAAGAATCATACGAAAGATTGGAAAAGATGACAGCCAACGCTGAAAACATCCTTCAAAAACTCAACCTTCCATACCGTGTGGTTTGCTCTTTCTACAGGAGACATGGGCTTCTCTGCTGCTAAGACTTATGACTTGGAAGTATGGATCCCTACAAAATACTGACCGTGAAATCTCAAGCTGTTCAAATACAGAAGATTTTCCAAGCTCGTCGTGCCCAAATCCGTTACCGTGATGAAGCCGATGGTAAGGTTAAACTTCTTCATACTTTGAATGGTTCTGGACTTGCTGTTGGACGTACAGTCGCTGCTATCATGAAAACTATCAAAACGAAGATGGTTCTGTGACCATTCAGAAGTTCTTCGTCCATACATGGGTGGAGCTGGAGTTATCAAACCATAACTAATTGAATGTAAAAAGATGAGGCTGAGCTTCCTCTTTTTGGTAATATCTAAAAACAGGTGAAAATTCCATTTCTACCTGTTTTATTATCTCTTAGTAACCACCCATCATAGATGGATCCATCAGCTGGCGCTGGTGCAGCTGGTTCTGGTTTATTGGCTACGACTGCTTCTGTTGTTAGAATCAAGCTTGCTACGGAAAGCTGCGTTCTGGAAAGGGCTGAACGGCTAACCTTAACGGGATCGATCATTCCTGCTTCAATCATGTTGACCCATTCACCTGTTGCAGCATTGACCTGTTCCAAAGCTCTGCATTTTTCAAACGATCAATAACAATTGAACCTTCACTAACCTGCATTGTAAGCGATTTGACGTACAGGTTCTTCCAGGCACGAAGAACAATGTTGCGTCCAGTTGCTTCATCACCTTCTAACTCAAAGGCCGCAACAGCAGAGATAACATTGACAGGGCGGTACCACCACCTGCAACGATACCTTCTTCAACAGCTGCGCGAGTCGCATTGAGGCGTCTTCGATGCGGAGTTTCATTTTCTTTCAATTCTGTTTCAGTCGCAGCTCCGACCTTGATAACTGCAACTCCACCTGACAATTTAGCCAAGCGTTCTTGGAGCTTTTCACGGTCAAATTCTGAAGTTGTTGTTTCAATTTGTGATTTGATGACAGCAACACGGTTGATAATTGCTTCAGGATTACCTGCACCTTCTACAATGACTGTACTATCTTTATCAACAGACACTTTGGCTGCTTGACCAAGTGCTTCGATGGTAGCATCTTTTAACTCAAGACCAAGGTCTTCAGTAATAACAGTTCCACCTGTCAAAGTGCGATGTCTTCAACATTGCTTTACGACGATCACCAAAACCAGGGGCCTTAACAGCAACTACGTTGAAAGTACCACGATCTTGTTCAAAACAAGTGTTGGCAGTGCTTCACCATCAACATCATCTGCAATAATCAAGAGCGGACGACTGCTTTGAAGAATACTTTCTAGAGTGGCAAGATTTCTTGGATATTTGAAATCTTCTTGTCAGTGATTAAAATGTATGGATTTTCAAGGTCTGCAACCATTTTTCATTATCAGTAACCATGTATTGTGAGAGGTAACCACGGTCAAAGTGCATTCCTTCTACAACTTCAGCTCTGTTTCCATACCACGTGATTCTTCAATGGTGATAACTCCGTCTTTACCTACTTTTTCCATGGCTTCTGAGATGTACTCACCTACTTTTTCAGAACGAGAGGATACAGCAGCAACCTGCGCAATAGCTTCTTTATTGGCTACTGGAATAGCATTGTTCTTTCAAAGGCTTCTACAGCTAGCAACCGCTGCTTCAATCCCTCGACGAATACCGATTGGGTTTGCTCCTGCTGTAACGTTTTGATTCCTTCACGAACGATTGCCTGTGTCAAGACTGTTGCAGTAGTTGTCCCGTCACCAGCGATATCATTGAGTCTTAGAAGCTACTTCGATACCAATTTGGCACCCATATTTTCAAAATGGTCTTCCAATTCAATTTCTTTAGCGATCGTCACACCGTCGTTGGTAATCAATGGTGAACCGAATGATTTTTCAAGAACAACGTTACGTCCTTTAGGCCCCAAGGTTACTTTAACAGTGTCTGCTAGGATATCCACACCGCGAACCATAGCTGAACGAGCGTCTGATGAAAATTTAATATCTTTTGCCATACTTACTTTCTCCTTCTATTCTTCAACGATTGCCAAGATGTTAGCTTCACCTACAATGATGTATTTTTCATCCCCATCTTTGACATCAATACCTGCATGAGCCTCTACCAAAACAAGGTCACCCATCTTAACACTTGGGGTAACCAAATCACCAGTTCAAGGTGCGAACACCTTCCCCAGTAGCTACACTTTGAGCTGTTTTTGTTTTTCTTGGGCTGATCCTGCGAGGACAAATCCCCAACAGTTTGTTCTTTTCTTCAATTTTTCAAGACCACGCGGTCTCTAATAGTTTCAACATCTGTTTTCCTCCATAATACAATCATATTATTAGCACTCTTTTGCATACGAGTGCTAAACCATAGATTCTATTGTATCACTTGGTCAAAAATAGTCAAGAAAAAAGTCTGATTTATAGCATAAAAAGAGTTGAGAAAAACTCTCAAACTCTTGTCATTTTAAAATGGAGTTCCTCCTCTTCCAAGACCCAGGTCTGCTAAGTCTTGACCTGCATTATTTTTCACGCATAGCACGTTGGGCACGGCTTTCTAAGAGTTGGAAACCTGTACGAGAACTTCTGTTACATAGTTGGTCTGGCCATTCTTCTCAAACTTACGGGTGCAAGTTCCCCATCCACAGAAATGAGACTACCTTTGCTTCCATAACTCCCTAAGGTTTCAGCAAAGCTTGCCCCAGACTACAATATTGATGAAGTCTGCTTCACGTTCTCCGTTTTGGTCTTTGTAACGACGATTTACTGCAATAGTTGCTCGTGCAACAGAGCTTGTCATTGTTGGTTTTGTGCAATTCTGGTGTAGACGTCAAACGTCCGATCATAATAACTTTATTATACATTTTTCATCCTCCTACTTATCTATTCGAAGGAAATCAAAAAGTTACAAATCTTGTAACTTTTTAAAAATAATATTAATCTCTATGAATCATGAAATCCAGTTGCTGTTGATTGGCCATGATGGTCATATCTGTGATTTGTACTCGTCGTGGTTGACTGGTCACATAAACTACAGTATCAGCGATATCTTGCGCCTGCAAAGCTTCGAGTCCCTGATAGACTGTCGCCGCCCGTACCTCATCTCCATGAGCGGACTTTTTGAAAAATCAGTCTCTACAATTCCAGGCTGAATAGTGGTCACCTTGATATCTGTCGCAATGATGTCAATCCGAAGCCCGTCTGAAAAAGTTTTAACTGCAGCCTTGGTTGCTGAATAGACTGCTGCACCAGCGTAAGCGTAAATACCTGCAGTTGAACCCATATTAATGATATGGCCTTGATTTGCAGTCACCATAGAAGGCAAGAGACAACGAGTAACAGCCATCAGGCCCTTGACATTGGTATCCAGCATGGTCAGCATATCCAACTCTTCATAGTCCTGATAGGGTTGCTAAACCAAAAACCAGCCCAGCATTATTAACCAAGATATCAATCTGACCCACAGTTTTTAGAATATCTGAACAGACAGTCTTAACCATGCTCATATCCGTAACATCTAAAGGAAAGGTCCAAACTTTTTGATTTGGAAAGGCTTCTGCGAACTCAGTTTTGAGAGCTTCAAGTCTTTCTGTTCGACGTCCTGTGAGAACAATATTTTCACCTTTTTCTAGATAGGCACGCGCAATTGCTTCACCAATACCTGATGTTGCACCTGTAATCACTACATTTTTTGCCATCTTACTTTCTCCTATCTAACTTAACAAATTTAAGCTGTCCAATGTTTGGCTGGATCGAATGGAGTTCCAACAACTTGGCCTTCGGACAATTCAATGACACCACGCTTTTTGTGGAGCATTTGGTAAGAGCAAGTTCACGAGGACTACGCATCATCCCAAAACTCTTTTCACCACGAAGTTCCCCTGAAAAATGAGATTGCCCTTTTGGCATCATTGCTCCCGGAAGAGCTACAATGGTTTTCAAACCAAGACGCGCATTTGGGAGCACCTGCCACGATTTGCACTGTCTTATCATTTCAACAGCAACTTGACAGATGTTCAAGTGATCACTATCTGGATGTGCAACCATCTCTACAATTTCACCAACCACAAATTTCGGTTCCTTGTCATTGATAATCTCTTCAGTAAAATCTTGAGCTTGCAATTCTTGGTTCAAATGAGCTACTTGGTCGTCTGTCAAGAATACTTGGCCACGTTCCTCAATTTCGAATAAAGCTAGAAACTTCAAAAATATTCCAAGCAACAGTTTCACCTGTTTCCTTTAGGAAAAACACGCGCCACATTGCCTTTACGTTCAACATCTAGTTTGGCATCGCCACTGTTTTTCACGATGACCATAAGGACATCACCGACATGTTCTTTGTTATATGTAAAAATCATTCTTTCTTTTCTCCTATTTTAATCCTGCTAAAAAGTCGTTAATTTGTGCCTTGGTTTTACGGTCACGATTGACAAAGCGTCCAATCTCCTTGTCCTTATCTAAGACAACAAGACTTGGAATCCGTAAACATCCCAAAGTTTAGCTAGTTCCATGTACTCATCACGGTCTACCCGTATAAAGGTAAACTCTGGATTTGATTCTTCAATCTCTGGCAATACAGGGTAGATATAACGACAATCGCCACACCAATCCGCAACAAAAAGGAAGACCTTCTTGCCATCCTGTTCAACTAGATTTGCTAATTCTTCGATACTCTTAGGAGAAATCATAAGACTTCCTCCTCATAGATGAGATCTTCATCTTCATAGACAAAGGTATAGTGACGACCATCTTCAAAAATGACACCACCAACAAGACGTTCTAGGCTACTTTCGTATACTTGGACATAGAGAGTCCCAATCTCACCCATCTCTGAGAAAGAGTCACGCACAATAGCAGTCAACTCTTCTTGCGTTTTCATGAGTTTATGGTCATCAGCTACTTTCTTAGCTCCAAAAGCAAGTGCTCCAAGGCCTACTAATGCCAAACCTGTTTTAATGATATTTTTCGTTTTCATGCTAACATTGTAACACAAAAAGATAAGTAGGACAAATCGTGAATGCTATTTTCGTTTGAACTATATGTACCTTATTTCAAGAAATATTGACTCCTATCTCCTCCTATGGTACAACACCTCAAAGTAATGATTTACTTATCCATAAAATTCTAAGGAGACTCTATATGAACAAAGAAAGTTATTTTGACGGTGGGTTACTCAGCTTTATCGGGCACTCGATCGTCGCTTTTTTCATCATCACCTTAACTCTAGGAATTGCCACACCTTGGGCAGTTTGTTTTATGCAAGATTGGAAAGTCAGACATACTGTCATCGATGGTCAGCGTTTATATTTTGATGGAACTGGTGCCCAGTTATTTGGAAATTGGATCAAATGGTTCTTACTGACGATTATCACTCTTGGAATCTATTCATTTTGGTTAAAAATAAAAACAGAACAATGGATTACCAAGCATACCCATCATATGTAAAAAGTGCGGTTTATAGACCACACTTTTTATAGCTCTAATAATGTCTCTCACCAAACAAATCCTCTGGCAAGTCATGGAAATCCTTGCCTGCCTTGAAATTTTCAAACTTGCCTAGCAAGAACTGGTAGAGCATCAAGCGGCTTTCATAGCGAATCATGGCATCTTTAGCACGCTCATCTTGATCTTCTTCATAGACCTTTTTGGCTTTCCTTGAGAGCCATATCATTAATCATGATCTGGGTATTGACCCAGGCTTCAAATTCTTTCATAAATTCTTGTTCGTAACTCATTGTTTCTCCTTATTCTAATCCACGGAAATAGTCTGTATCAATCTCACGGTAAGGCTGGATATCCTGAACATACTCAATACACCTTGAAATTCTCCATTTTTCATCGTGTACTGCAGCATAAGTGATATGGACAAACTTACCTCGTGACTCGGACTTGAACCACATCTCATACTTGTCCTTGACCCCGTCACGAAGACCTTTCATAATGGTCTTTACCTTATCAAGTACTTGGGCGGATGACATAGCTCAACATTGCGCCCAACTTGAGACGGTGTCCGCTTGAAAAATCATCTCATCTGCTGGCGTGTTATCGTTATAATACTGGAAGATATCATCCTTATTAACAAAGGTAATCTCCATTGGCAGATGGTTGAGAATAAGATTAGCCTGCTCGACTGAGAGATAGCCATTGCCAAAAAGCCTGTTGACTATGGCGATCCAGCACTGCTTCCTTTTCCTTTAGGTGTAAAGGTGATGGTAAACTGCCCTTCTGGCGTATCGATAACCTTGCTGAACTTGGCCATCTACAGTTTCTGGCTGACTTGGCTCTTCTACACTTTTCTTCTCAACAAAAGCTTTTGACGTTCAGGAACCCATTTTCTCAGACGGACGGATAATGGCATAGCCATAAGCATCACTTTCCTCGGCAATCTGAATCCAGTCATCCTGGGTAAAGATTCGAGTAGAATCATGAGGGAGGATGGATTCTTCCTTAAAAATCATACTCTCAAATTCTGTCGCAAAAAGCTTCAAAATCTGCCTTTACAGTGCTAATAGACACTTCTGGTAGGGACTTGGCTGTCGTCAAGGCTGTTTTGAAAAGAGTTCCCTGATCTGGTCATCCACTCCCCACATGACTTTTGGTGGCGAATCATGTCCATAACGTTCCATGATAGGAAAGAAGAGTTCTTCCTTGCGCTGGTAGTGACGGTCAAACTGACCTACAAGCCCCATCTGGCGAACCAAACCCTTACGCATCTCCGCAAGCATTTCCTCGTCTTCCATAGACTCATATGTATCTAACAATCTACGAACACGAATCAAGGCCGCACGGAGGCTAGATTTTCATCTTTAAAAGACACGCACAGGGATGACCAGGATGCTCTGTATCTTCAACTTCGACACCCTTAACAGCATTTTTTTAAAAGAGATTGGCATGGACATCACAGAGCTCCATGACATCTTCAAAGGTCACACCTGAGTCAGAGTTCATCAACTCGTGCTCCATGAGAGAAATCTCGATAGCTGATACACCTGTAAAGGTTGCATCAAAGCGTTCCTGAACGGATTCAGGGGAGGCTCCATGATGCAATTCTAATAAAATATCTCGTAGGATATGAATACGTTCATCTGCCATTAGTCTATTCCAATCACTTCGTAACCATTTGCTTCCAGTGTGCGTACAATCTTGTCCATAGGAGTTCCTTCGAGCTTAGATCCCTGTTTGAGCGATACTTTTTGCGACCGACTGTATTTGCGCATCAAAGGGATTTGCAAGAGGCTTTAAAAACCGAGTTCTACTAGGATATCTAAAAACTTCTGGATGCTTGTCCACCACTTCCGCAACAGGAATAGATACATCAATGATATTGTCCATCATAACCTCCATCATATTCTCTAACAGTTTTTTCTTTTTTATTATACCACAAGGGCAAAGAATAAAAAAACTAGCAGTAGAAGACTTGCTAGTTTATTTCGTATCACTTCATTATTTCCAATTATATGACTCTTCCTAGTAAAACCTCAAAGTCTTATCCTTACCATGATCATCAGAAGTTTGAAAAACCAGTCTATGATCTTGAAAAGAATCTTATAGAACAGTAATTGGAAGGCGAAAGAGACTAAAAACCAGAGTATTTTTATCAGACCAACAATTGGTGTTATAAAAAGAAGAGTGAAGAGCTTCCAAAAAGATTTCATTCTATATCCTCTGGCTTCATCAACCAAGTAGCTGTATCCATAAAGCTTATCTACGAGAACTAATTTTCCCAAACTAACTACTGTGTTTTCATCTTTTCTTTATGGTTTCTGCAACTTTTTAAAGCTTGGGTTGTAAGAAAATAATTACCATAAGTTTTGGCCAACACTTTTACGATACCCATGTCAATCTCCTTCTATAATTTCCACTTCTTTTCGGATAGTTTCTATATCTTCCTGATATTGTACTTCGTCATAATTAACCAATTTAGACAATTCCTTTTGCAGACTTTCTCCCATTGGCTTCATGGTCGCAAATGTTAAACCTCCCGAAATGACACCTCCTAGGATCGGAATAAATTTTTCCCCATTCCTTTGGCTAGGCCTCCTTTTGTCAGATTAACCCCAAAAAAATTTTTCAAAACTTTCTTCAAAATTGGATACCAAAGTGTCTTTGTTAAAAGCTTTCTGAGGAACTGTTTTCATAACTTGCTTGGCAATCGCAACACCACCAGCACGAAGTAGAGCAGCAGTTCCATTCACTCCTAGCATTACACCAAGATAGAGCAAAAGTGTATTTTGAGCATCTTCACTCAACTCGTCACGAGAAGCCCAGAGATCATCGTATCCATAGATATAACCTAATTCTTGCGCTAATTTCAATGAAAAAGCATAAAACTGAGCTACATCTGCTGGTATAGTAACTGCCATGGCAAGCCCACCAGGTAATCCAGCTAAAACAGAGGTCCCACTTGCTAACAAGACATTATCTCTAATACATGCGTTTGCTACTCGATCTAAAAACTTTCCTGAGACAACAAGGCTGTTGGTCCCTGTTCCAATAATATAGGGACATCCCTTGGATCCAATTCATTAGAAAAATTTATCAACTAAAAATTTTTGATCGATCAACTTTAACAACTGGCAGTTTCACAACTTGTTTGCAATACTTGCATAGCGATATCTTGTTCAGCCATTTCTATCTCCCTATAATTTTTATATTATACAATATCATACCATATAAAGCGACAATTATAAAGCGTTTTCGTATCATATATTATCTTTCATTTTTCCACACAAAAAAGAGGGTTCCCTCTCTTTCTGCTTAATTTTTATCCAGATTGCGTGGCATTTCTTCAATCTTATAAGTCCATAATTTCTTTTTTCTTTCGATCAAACTCTTCCTGAGATAATATATCTGCATCTAAAAGTGATTTGAGTTTAGTAAGAGCTTCGATTTGCTCATCAAAAGATAAACTTGGTTTAGTTGCTTTTTCATCTAACTGTTGTGCTATATTCATACCAAAAATCATCCCCGCACCATCTCCTAGCCCATGTTGTTCGATTCCTGATGCGACTTTTTGTTGTGCAGCAATATTAGAAGCTTTCTGCGATACATCATCAAAGGCCTTTAAATTCATCTTATTTGATGAAAAGTTCTTAACTAATTCCTTAGATTCTGGTGAGAATTCTATATTAGCAATCGCAACTTTTATAATTTCAAACCCAAAACGATCTTTCCAAGTACCAGCATACTGTTCATCATTCGATACTTGTTCTGCAAGTACTGATGCTTGTGATGGTAGCTGTGAGATACGATAAGTTGTTGATAACGAATTAAGGGCAACGGTAAAGGATTGAAGAAATTCCGTGACTATCTGAGCCCTTGCTTGAGCACTATCAAAGCTATAGTAGGTTACATTTGCAGGAAGGAAATTTTTTACAAACTTGATAGCATCCGTAATTTGAATAGAAAAAGTTCCAAAAGCGCGTACTTCTAAGTCTGTTCCATAAAACAAAGTCGTTATACATAACCGGACCACGAGTACCCAAACCTAATATCACGAATTTCTCTCAAATTGACAAAACAAATCTGTTTTTGCTGATCACTTTGTCCGCCAAATCCAACACGATTAACAACATTATCAAACAGTGATTTTTTTAGCCCATCACCATTAAAAACACTACTCTCCCCATTTTGATATTCGTATCCACCTGGTTCAGTGATAATTTCTTCTATTCCAGACTGACTAAAAAAATAAAAAGCAGCAGTATTTTTCAGGAATAAATATCTTAGACCCATTTGAAATGACACCTATAGACCCCTGACTATTAACTCCTCTACCATTATTGCTGACTTGAAGAACACCCGGACTTACAGCTGTATGTTCATCAAAAAGCCTGAACTGTAATAATCTCCTTCCATTGATCTGCAAAAGTACCACTAATTGAATCTGTAAATGCTTTAATTATTCCCATATTTCATCTCCTACAAGGTCTGTTCCATATCACAAAAACTACATTTGACAGTTTGTTTTACGGTTCCAGACAGAGGAGCTCCACAAAAAGCTGCATTTAGTAGATAGTTTCTCTGGTTCTGCATCCTTAATACCAAGCCCTGCTTTGAAAGTGTCAAACGTATCTTTTAGAGTCTCTGCCAAAATTTCTACACCAAATAAGCTATTATCACCCAAGGTTGCAAAAGTTGCTTGTATCACCAGAGATTAATTTAATAATATTCGTTGCCCACTTTTTCAGTATCCTTAGTATTAGAGAATAGAAAGATAACTTGTCCACCATTATAATAGATTTCTAATCGTTTCATACCATTAGGTTCGTAACTGAAACTTGTGGTTTCCCTCAAAAAATCTTTTAATTTGGTTAATTGGTATAGTAGTTTGATCCTTTTTTCCCTCCCAAAAATACCTTTTTTTGATATGTATCAAGTGTAGATTTGTTAAAAATTAATTCATCTGTATACAAACCATTTTTTCCCAAAACTAACATGATCACTATTCATAACCATGTATTCATGAGGTAACAATTGATAGTCCATCTCGAACTCCATTCTTCTTATTAAAGACTAGCTTTCCACTGTTCTACTTGATCGTGTAGAGAATCACGATATTCCTTTTAAAAACTTAATTATTTCCTCTTTTCCTTGAATAGGTGCTTTCTTCAATGGACCATATTGTTTTTCTGTTCTTCCATTTCTTTTTTTAGTACTATCTTTTTAATTCTTGGATAGAAGCACTATCTTCTAAAACAGTTCCCTTAAAGGCTTCATCTGCTTCGGTATAGTAATTATCAACAATTTTCTCATACATAGTCAAATAATCTTCATAAGTCTTTGATAGATTCAATTGTCTCATCACTGACATCTTGTGGATTAAAGTCACTCGAACCTAATTTATCTTTTGCTTTATCTAAAAATCCCTTTTTTCTCAGAACTTTCCAGTTTTTTGACTATCACTAGATGAATTACTTGTTTTTTTCAGACAGAGAACTACAAGCAACCTAGAGTAGAAACGGACAGACATAGTAAAGCTAAACGACAAACTTTTTTTACATTATTCATTAATAGAAATCTCCTTTTTATTTATGAAATTATCATATCATATTTCCTAAAAGCATTTTCTGATTAGCAAATATTTTATAAATACAGAATCTCATTTTTAAAAGAATATTTTTCCATTTTAAATTCCACCTATTTTCCACACAAAAAGAGGGTTGCCCCTCTTTCACTTAATTCTTATCCAGATTGCGTAGCATCTCGTCAATCTTGTTTCCATATTCGATGGATTCGTCTTTGACGAAAGTTAAGTCTGGGAATTTTGTACAATTTCAAATTGCGACCAAGTTCACGTTTGATAGTTCCAGTTGCTTTTTCAAGCCCGATTTGAGCTTTTTGATTATCTGAGGCAAGGTTACTCAAAAATAGTGTAGTAAACCTTAGCCATAGATAAATCACCTAGCATCTGAACATCTGTGATAGTCACGCCCTTGGACACGCGGATCACGGACTTTCTTTTGCAAAAATCTCATTGACTTCACGCTTGATTTCCATGCCCACACGATCCGTACGGAAATGATTTGCCATGCTTTTCCTTCCTCTCTATTGAACCAAAAGCTAGGCCAGCAGACCTAGCTATTTTTAAACTTACTGATTTTCAGTTCAAATTGAAACGAAGTTCAGTTTGAACTCATCTGCTTTTCGCCGTGGTGAGTGATTGAACTGATATCAGTTCATCACAGGGGATTTTTGAGACTCAGGCTCAAAAATAAGCAATGAAAACCATCGGTTTGCTTGCGTCCCTCACCACCCTAAGAAAGAGCAAAAAAATCTTATCTCTTGATTTCTTCCATGATGTGAGCTTCAATCCATCATCCATCTGGATATCATTGTAGCCATCAATCATGAGACCACCTTCACGACCGTTTGTAACTTCTTTAACGTCATCTTTATAGTGTTTCAAGCTAGCTAGGGCACCATCGTAAATAACGACACCATCACGGATAACACGGACTTTAGAGTCACGGGTAACTTTACCGCTGGTAACCATAAATCCACCGATTGTTCCCACTTTAGATACCTTGAAGGTTTCACGGATGATCTGCTTCACCGATAACTTTTTCTTCGAAATTCTGGGATCAAGCATCCCTTTCATGGCTTCTTCCATCTCTTCGATAACCTTGTAGATGATGCTGTGGAGACGGATTTCTACATCGTCAGCTTCTGCTTGTTGACGAGCTTGTGGTGTAGGGACGTACGTTGAAACCAACGATAAAGGCATTTGAAAGCTTCGGCAAGAGTCACGTCAGATTCATTGATAGCACCTACTGCTGAGTGAACAATGGTTACTTTAACGCCTTCCACATCAATCTTTTGAAGTGATGCAGAAAGGCTTCAACAGAACCTTGCACGTCTGCCTTGATGATGACGTTAACTGACTTGAGTTCTCCCAGCTTTAAGGGTATCAAAGAGGTTTTCAAGGCTGACACGTTGAGTAGCTTGACGTTGCTTCATAAGAGCACGTTTTGCACGCTCTTCACCAGCTGCACGCGCAGATTTTTTTCATCTTCGTAAACAGCAAAGTGGTCACCCGCCATTGGCGCTTCATTCAAACCAGTGATCGATACTGGTGTTGATGGGCCTGCAACCTTCACGACGTCCGAGGTCATTGGTCATGGCACGGACACGTCCGAAAAGTATTTCCGACAACGATTGGATCTTGAACGTTCAAAGTACCTTGTTGAACAAGGAGGGTTGCAACCGCACCTTTTACCTTTATCCAAACGAGCTTCGATAACAGTACCGATGGCACGAACTGTTGGGATCTGCTTTGAGTTCTTGGATTTCAGCCACAAGAAGGACAGTTTCAAGAGTTCATCGATATTTTGGTTGAACTTGGCTGAGATTTCTACGAAACTCAGAATCTCCACCCCAAGCTGTTGACATAACACCATGTTCAGCCAATTCACCGATCACACGTTCTGGGTTGGCACCTGGTTTATCGATCTTTGTTGATAGCTACGATGATTGGAACATTAGCCGCTTTTGAGTGGTTGATGGCTTCGATAGTCTGAGGCATAACCCGTCATCTGCCGCTACGACCAAGATGGTAATATCGGTAACAGAGCACCACGCGCACGCATAGATGTAAAGGCCGCGTGTCCTGGGTGTATCAAGAAGGTAATCTTCTTGCCATTTTCTACAATCTGGTAAGCACCGATATGCTGGTGATACCACCTGCTTCTCCCTGTCGCAACACGAGTTACGAAGGGTATCCAAAAGGGTTGTTTTACCATGGTCAACGTGTCCCATGATGGTTACAACTGGTGGACGTTCTACGAGTTCATCTTCATTGAGATAACCCATCTTCAGACAAAGAAACGTTCGATATCAGCATTGTCGACTTCAACTTTTTGTTTGGCTTCAATACCGTAATCTACCATGAGGAGTTCGATTGTTTCACCCATCCAAAGATTGGTTTTGTGTCGCCATCACACCCATCATGAAGAGTTTCTTAACAATCTCAGCTGGTTCGCGTTTGATACGTTTTGCGATTTCCGCAACGGTCATACCATCTGTATATTCAAATTCTGTTGGCAATTCATGGAACTTACGCTCTGTAACAGGTTTTTGGAGCCTGATTACGGTTGTTTTGTTATTGCCTTTTTATTCTTTTTGTTATTGTTCCAGTTACTATTTCTTTGATTTCTCACTTGATTTTGACTACTTCGATTCTTTTTGTTGTTTTCTAGGACCATCTTCTTCGTGATCGAAATCATCACGTTCTTTGTCTGGTCGAGGCTTGTTTCTTTACGACGTGTATCCACTACAGGTTCTTTAGCTACAGGAGCTACTTCAACCACTGGTTGAACTTGCTGCGCTTGTTCAGCTAACTAGCACTTCTTCAAAGATTTCCTCAGGTTCCTTGCGTTTGTTTAGCTTGAGCCAAAGGCTTCTTTTGGCAGCCTGAGTCTGCTTGAAACGTTCCTCACTTGAACGAGCATATTCTGCATTTTGCTCTGCCTTTTAGAGCAGCTGCACGAGCTTTAAAGTCAACACGTGGACCAGCTGGTTTGGACGTTTAGTCCTCTTGCTGACGGCGATCATTTCCGCGATTTTTGCTGACCTTGTTGTTTTTACCCTTGATCATTAGAATCGACGGTTGTCACGATTGCCCTTGACCTTGTTTTCCCACCATTACGGTTATCGTTTTTTTGACGGTTTCCCGTTTTTGTTGTTGGTCACGGTTATTGCCCTTATTTTTGCTTGCGTCGTTCTGCCTGCTCTTTTTGCACGGGCTTCACGCTCAGCCTTAAAGTTTTCGACTCTGCGGTTTTACTGGTGCCACTTTTTCTTCTTTAGGGACAGCTAGCTGCTGGTTTTGCTCTTCCTTAGCTACAGCTGGTTTAGCTGGTTCAGACTTTCTTTTCTGGGCTTTTGGTGCTGCAGGGTTTTGCTTCTGCTTTGGAGCAGCTGCAGGCTTTAAAAGCTGGCAACGATTTTTCAGCAGCTAGCTTCTTCCACACTTGATGAGTGGCTTTTTCACATCCAAGCCCAACTCTTTTGCACGCGCTACAACTTCTTTACTTTCTTTTCCAAGTTCTTTTTGCGATTTCGTACAATCTTTTCTTGAGACAAATCATGTCCTCCTCTTCTATTCCATAAGAGACCTCATTTTTCTTTGTAAATCCAGCATCTGTCACAGCCAAAACCTTTTCTTGATTTTTCCGACTGCTATGCTTAATTCCAGTGTTGAAAACACGGTTACAACTTTCTACTTGATAATAATGACTTTTATCTTGAATCTTCTTGGTCAGAGTTGGGGGCAGCATCATGGGCTAGAAAATACCAGCTTTGACTTTCTGTCTTGAATGGCCTTGACCACCATTTCTTCACCCGAGATGATTTTCCCTGCTCGTCTGAGCAAGTCCCAAGAGATTACTTATTTTTTGCTTTATTCAAGTCCTAACTCTCTTCTTTTCACTTTGTGATCGACATAAGCGATCAACTCGTCATAAAAGCTTTCTTCAACTTCCATGCTAAAGCTACGGTTAAAGACTTTTTTCTTTTTGGCCTCAAGGGCTTCTGCATTGTCTAGTTTGATATAAGCGCCACGGCCATTAGCCTTGCCTGTCGGGTCGATAAAGACCTGTCCTTCTTTGTTTCTTGACAATGCAGAGTAAATCACGCTTTATCAATCACTTCATTGGACACAACAGACTTGCGCAAAGGTTTTTCTCGTTTTCATCTTTCCCTCCTCTATGCAGCTCTTATTCTTCACCATATTCGTCTGTTGTCTGCGTAATCAACTTGACCAGCTTCTTCCATGGCTTCAAACTCACTTGCAGACTTGATATCGATACGATATCCTGTCAAATGAGCTGCTAAACGAACGTTTTGTCCACGACGACCGATCGCAAGAGATAGTTTGTTATCTGGCACAACGACCAAGGCACGTTTGCTATCATTTTCATCAAAGATAACTGGTCAACTTCAGCAGGGAGCAATAGCGTTGTAAATAAAACTCAGCTGGATCTGCTACCCATTCGATAACGTCGATATTTTCTTCGATTGGAACCATACGATCGCTCTTAGCATCGTAGCGAGCTGGGTGGAATTTGCTAGTGATTTTCTTGATGTTAGCTCCACCACGTCCGACGATTGTCCCGATAGCATCCACGTTTGGATTGTGGCTACGAACAGCAACCTTGGTACGGTCACCTGCTTCACGAGCAACACTCATGATTTCAACAGTTCCATCGTAGACCTCAGGAATTTCTTGTTCCATCAAACGTTTAATCATTTCTGGATGGCTACGGCTTACAAAGACGTTCACTCCACGAGGATTGTCTTCAACCTTTGTAGACATAAACTTCAGATACGATCATGAGAAGCAAAGACTTCTCCAGGGGATTTGGTCTTGTTTTGACAATTGAGCTTCGATGCTGCAAGGTTGACATAGATAAAGCGATTGTCAAAACGTTCTACTGTACCAGACATGATTTCTTGCTCATGCTCTTTGTAAGTATTGTAGGTAATGGCACGTGTTTGCTTGCGCATTTTTTCCATGATGGTTTGTTTGGCAGATTGAGCTGCTACACGACCAAACTCACCTGGTGCTTCTTCAAATTTAATCTTGTCCCCAAGCTCGTAAGCTGAGTTAATGGCAAGAGCATCTTTTCAAGCTGATTTCAAACGGCTATCAAATACTTCATCAACTACTTCACGAACAGTATAAACTGTAAAGTCACCTGTCTTTTCGTTGAAATCAATGGCTACACTATCTGATTGACCATAGCGTCTGCGATAGGCTGAACGAAGTGATTCCACCACTGCATCAATGATGTCTTCTTTTTTGATTCCCTTGTCTTCTTCCAAAATGCGGAAGGCCTCTAGCATTTCTTTACTCATCTTCTATTCACTTTTGAATCTTCAAAAGCTTCCTTTCTTTTACTATAATTTTACTGCTAAACGTGCTTTTGACACCAAACTGTATGGGATTTGGACCGTTTTCTTACGTGTCTTGTCCATATATTCCATAGTCAACTCATCCTCTTCAAAGGCTAGCAAGGTTCCTTCAAAGACCTTTTGCTTATCGATGGCTTGGTAAAGTCCAACATGGATGTATTTCCCAACCGCTCCAGCGACTGCTTCCTTGGTTTTCAAAGGACGCTCCAAGCCTGGACTGGTGATTTCTAGGAAATATTGTTCTGGGAAGGGATCTGGCTTGATAGTATCTAGGACAGGACTGATAATCTCTGTCAAGTCCGCTGTGTCGTTCAAGGTAATTCCCTCTGGTTTATCTACAAAAATACTAAGAATCATGTCACTGCCAATCTTTCCGTACTCGATATCCACGAGTTCAAAGGGAGCTTCAATGACAGGTTCTACGACTTCTCTGACTAATTCTACGATAGTTGCGATTGCGTCCACCTCCTCATAAGCAAGAGGCGAAGATATTTCCCCGCCTCACTTTCTCATATTCTTACTTACAGTATAGCACTTTTGACTACTTATGTAAAGTATAAGCACTCAGAAGGCTTGATTTTAAGCTTTTTCTTAAAATTCTGCCTCAACTCGATAGATGACTTGACCCTTGCTTGAGAATTTTTCTTCATATTCAGTCATGACATTTCCTTCAAAGTCGCTGGCATGCAAATCAACCAAACTCCATTGAGCTTTCATGCCATATTGAGAAAAACTCACTAGACTGTATTCAAACAAGCCACGGTTATCCGTCTTTGAAATGAATCTCACCGTGTTCAGGCAAGATACGCTTGAAGGTATCAAGAAACTCTTATAGGTTAGACGACGCTTTTCATGGCGCTTTTTAGGCCACGGATCTGAAAAGTTTAGGTACAAACGATCAATCTCACCATCTTCAAAGTAGTCGGTCAAATCAGAACCATCAACCCACAACAACTTAATATTGGGTAGCAGCGACTTCCAAAACCTTGTCCAAGGCATAACTCAAAACAGACTTTTGAATATCAATCCCGATATAGTTGATATTAGGGTTTTGCTTAGCCATACCTGTACACAAAGGCTCCTTACCACTACCAACCTCAACATGGATAGGATTGTCATTTTCCAAAGAGTCTCGCCATTTCCTTTGGCTTCAAAGGATTTAAGACAACTATACTGAGGATTAGCCTCTAGTAATTCTGTTGCCCCTTTACGATTTCTAACTCTCATCTCTTCTTTCCATACTTGTCACGGAAGATGCACAGGCATAGATCTCCCGATTGACATTTTCTAGATCTTCATTTGTATAATATTTGGCAATCTGGCTCAAGAAGGACAACTGAGCATACCAAAATAGTTTGCTGATGACTGTCTGGTTGTATTTATAACCGTAATAAGTCATCCACTCTTTCCACTGATAGTCTGGAATATAGTGACATAGCATGATGCGCTACATCAAACATGCGATCCGTTAAACGAACGGAATCCCAATCACTAAATAAATCAAGACCGCTCTCTGTCTCAATCCAATTACTATGTCGCACATCTCCCATGAACGATCGTTGCATAATCTTCCCTAAAGTTTGGCAAACTTCCTCACAAATCCCTACTACCATTCTTAGATATTGATTGTTCTTCAAGGATTCTGGAGCATCTTTTAACCAAGCCTGAAGCAAGTCAAAGGTGTTTCTAAAGAATAGCCAAACGAGTCAATTGCGTCATCAAAGGACGCGAACGATGCAAGCGGCTCAAAATATTGATAATCTGCTTGCGATTCATATCATAAAGGGGTCAAAATTTTACCATTCAACCATTCTTGAGGCACACATATCACGCCCATCCGATAAACAGCGAGTCCATAATAATTGAGGAGCGATTTGTTCCTTAGCTAAACCAGGTAGGATTGGAGAGGTGTTCATTTTAATAAAGACGCTTCCCATCAGGGTAGATTCCCATATAAGCTTTTCCCGCTTTTCCCAGGTATAGGGGTCAGCGTTAGCTCAATATCACCCAAGTCCATTTCTTTCCTCCGTATAAAAGTTTCCTTACTATTCTACTAGTTTTTAGCCTATTCGTCAACCAGTCCAGCCTGATTCTCAAATAAAAGCCCTTTATCCAACCTTGTTAATACTATCCTAAAATCAAAAACATCTTATAATAGTAGTTATGAAACTTACAAACGAAGAAATACAAAAATTGAAAAACTCTAAGAGATTCATCGTCGCCAAATATCACAAACGTCTACAGATTATTTATTTTCGCTCGAAAGGAAAGAGTTATAAGAAATCATGGATCTGCTAGATTGCAATAAAACAACTGTTTGGAGGAATTTGAAAAATATAGTGGATTGAACTTAGAGTAGTACACCATGGATTCTAAAACATTTCTAGAAATTAGTTTGACTTTCCTAATCTCTCTGTTCATATCTTATTTCAATCCACTATATTTACACATCCATTTTGTGTGTGATAAACTATGTGCTTTTTGAGCATATTTTTCTCCTTTCGCTTTACAATTGGCTTGAACACCTTTTATTGTATCGCGTTTGAGTTTTTGGTATAACCTTCGATGCACCCGCATAGCGGTGGTTTTGTCTCACACCTAACGGAGCGAGACAGACTGAAAGTCACATAATAAAAAGACCGGATTGCTCCGATCTCTTCAATAGTTCATATTCGCATTCTTTTTAAGAATCAT
>BNJU01001280.1_pt1 | contig 29925 bp, 45 predicted proteins | sample 8539281 | NCBI WGS metagenome assembly BNJU01 (sample SAMD00202456, study PRJDB9452) | human saliva metagenome | isolation source: human saliva | place: Japan
TATAGAAAAACCTCCAACATAGCAAAAAGAGATGACGAAATATACATTTCGCCATCCCTTTATATTTACTTAAGTTGTGCCAATCTATTTAATTAGAATTGGTAGTTAAGATCTCACACGGTAGTAGTTGGAAAGTTTAGAGTTATTTCCATCTGCTTTATTAGTTTTATTATTGAAACCATAGTATGCAGTCAAACCAACATTGTCTTGCAATGCATAGTTAGCAGTTGCCAACCAGCCTTTGAAGCCACGGAAATCAAAGTTAGTACGACTATAAACATTTGTATAATCATAAGGGATTTCCCAAGTAGAGGAAACTGCACCCAAATTTTTCACCAAAGTTGAAGTATTGAGCTTTTTACATCCCATGTACCTTGTTTAGCTTGGTCATAATTGCCATAACCGATACCAGCAGTCCATGCGGATCCGTGGGATAAGCCAGCAGCTTTTACCCATTCACCACCAACCCAAACTTTATCAAAGTTCATGTCTGTGCTGAAGCCATAAAGATTTTTGTAATCATCATTGCCGGATTTATGTGCATTTTTACGTGCAAAAGAAACCACCAAGGTTAACATGTTTATTTAAGTCACCTTTAATGCTTGCATATGTATATGTATTATTTGTTTTTTGACTCAAACCTTCTGCTGCACCAGCAACGGCATAACCATAAGCAGCTTGGAATTGAATTTTATCATTGCCTGCATTGAATTGAGCACCATCAAATGCATCATCATAAATCAAACCATTGCCAAGCATTTGGTCAAAACGACCAGCTTTTTACAGATACGCGTTCACCAAATTTATGGTTTTACATAAGCGCGGTCAACAGCAACACCTACAGCAGCACCATCAGATGCATCACCAAATTCGAAAATCATCAGATGCTACACGAACAACAGCTTCTGTACGATTGTTTACTTTAGCATTGAATTGAACACGAGCACGAGCGTCAAATTTAGAAGATTTGCTGTAGTCACCATAAAGGTTTACATAGTTACCATCTTTCTTTTGAGCGCCCATGAAACGCATACGCATATCGCCAGTTACTTTCACATTACCAACACGGTCTTCCAAACGAGCTACACGTACACCCAAGTTGTTCAATTCATTGGAGAATTCATCAGCCAAACGGTTGATCATAGCTTGTTGTTCAGCATTAGCGCGGTCTTGGTTAGCCATAGCTTTCGCAATCATTTGAGCCATTTCATAACGAGTGATATCGTTTTGGCCTTTGAAAGTGCCATCTGGATAACCGTTAACGATACCAGCTGCTGCTAATTGGGATACAGCTTGGTATGCCCAAGAATCAGGAGTTACATCGGAGAATGGGTTAGCTACGAATGCAGTAGTTACACCCAAAACTGCTGTTGCTGCAAAGATTGCTGCGAATTGTTTTTCATAATACAATACCTTTCTTTATAAGAAAGACAATTATTATATGCTCCCGTAAAGCAATACGCTCATCTTTATGTGTCCATGTTTCCATACAAATAATACGTATACCTTTACAAGATATACGTATATTGTATCATATAGATATTAAATATCATTTAAAAATTCATGAAAATTTTTCATTCATTTTTATTATTAACATAATAATATATCTTTTATCATCGAATCATTAATAATTTGATCAGCCCCATATAAAACCATCTTGATAGTTCTTTTTAATCCCTTTAATACTTAATTCATTATAGTCAAAAACACTATATAGAGTAGATACACCATAATAACTCTTATCTACAAAACCAAACTTGGTCAGTTCTTATGAGGGAGCCTCCAATATATCTGTATTATGTGTAGTCGCAATTAATTGCGTGCTTGTATCATTCCATTCATTAAAAATACGTAATAGGATATTAACTAATTTGGGATGTAAAAACAATCAAAATCATCAATTAAAAATAGCTTAGAATTATGATGATTGTCCAAAATCATCATTGCTAAAAACATGAATATCCGTGAGCTTATACTTTCTGCTTCATAATCAATAGTAAAGGTTCCGCTATCCTTACATTCATATTCAAATTGAAGCAATAATCTAGATTCTAAATTTCGATTATTTTCTTGTATAGATATGAAAGATTCTTGTATTTTAATATCTTTTATATGAAAAATCTGCAGCCTTCAAAAAATACAAGACTTTTTCTTTTAAATCAGGATTAGTATATAACGGCTTAAATAATTCCTGGTTGCATAAAACATTATGTCCTAAACCAAGTATAAGGATATCTTGTGCGAACCATTCATATGCCTCTTTAGCTTCTGGTACATTATTTGATTGAGCAAAAAATAGCAATGGCTGATTAGCTCTTAATGCTCCTTTAAACCCTTTATTGATGACGACATAATGATATCATCAACAGTCCTATTAAAAATGATATTATCATTCATAATTAAACGACTCTTCATTAATACTATGAGCATCATAATCTAATTTATAACAATATAAATTTCCATTTTTAATAAATTGAATTTTTGAAATAAGTATTACCTTCTCCATTGGCAAAAGAATCAACAGGTAAAAGCCTCTAACTCAGAAGATGTACCATGAACAATAATAACTCTAAGTAGTTGGAAAGCCCTAATCACATTAGATTTTCCAGATGCATTACCTCCAAAAATAAATGATGATTTAACAACATCTATATCTCTGGATGATATGGTATTTTCTTTAGTATACTCAATAATACCTTCACCTCACCTCCATAGAAAAGGTGACTTCTTCTTTAAATGATCGAATATTTTTGAAAGTAAAATCTATTAGCACTATATCACCAACTTATATTTAAGAATTATATTGAACCCTAGTTGCATTAACGTAATTATCGTATAGTAGATAATTTATAATAACATTTACCTACTCTTATAAATACTAATTCAGCATTATTTTCCAATCCTCTATAAGTACTTTTTGCAGCCTTTTTCACTAATGCTATGATTATTAGATTTATCATGACTTAATACAAAGGAAGCTAGTTTAATTTGATCTTCTGATGTAAATAAATCTAGGGTGTCGTTTATCAAATACTCATCAAAGGAAACTTTCTATAACAATTGTCAGTTGCTAAAATCTACATGATGGTGGTCTTAAAATTTTATATTTAACATTTTTAATATTTCTGGATGCCGTACAGCCCAAGCTGTTAACTCTACATAAAGCTTGTTGATATCTTCAAAAGTCATGACGTTCTACATGTGTTATAGGTGTATCTTGATCTTTAGAATCTCGCCAATTAATATTTTCTGCTGTATAGTTACCATAAAAACCGATTTCAGATTGTGTCATCCAATGGTACGGAGTTACAATGCGTTCTTGAGGTTCAAATAAGGAAGGCATTAAAGAATAATATTCAAAATCTTTTTGGTGCTATAAGTTCAAAAATAGTAGGCATAATTTGCATATGAGCACCAATACTATTTTTTTATTAATCCAGTTAGCATCAATATCCTTATGATACATAGCAAAAATATGTACAAAATGATTCTCTAATAGTTTGCTTTCTATGTGAAAGCAGAGAATCCGCAATGCCACAAGAATGATCACCTGTGACTATGATAAGGCTATCCTCAAAATGTTCCTTCATAGCATCAACAAAATTAAATAATGCTTGTTCCGCATACCAATAAGTACCTAAAGCTGCTACTTTACTCTTATTGTCTCTCACCTCTCTAGGAATATTTCCAAAAATCGTATCTGCATCCCATCCATATCGTTCAATAGGAATTGTGCTTGGTGAGTGATTAGATGTTGTATAAATAAAATGCATAGTTGGATCATCATCAGCTGCCAATATGCGTTTTTTTACCTCATCTAAAAATAAATGGTCATACACACCTAGCCATGTAGCAGGTGCATCTTCACCACAAATATCTGGGCCACCAATACATTCATCAAAACCCATTGATGGAGCAAATAAACCTAAGCTAGCCCAAGAAATATTACCTCCATACCAAAGTTTAGTTTTATAACCCAACTTCTTAATTTGTTCTGGCAGAGAAGTATTTATAGTATGTTCCCAAAATTGTGTTTTTCTCATTAATTTCTAAATTAGAATCATAAATCCCTGAAATGAGACTTGTAATAGCTGGTTGAGAAATCATGCCTGCAGGCAAAAAATTCTCCATAGAAATAGTATTCTTTTGTGCTTTAAACTTCTTTCCTGCATCGGCAATATGATATTCTGAATAAATATCATCCGTCACAGATTGTGTAAGACTTTCACCAACAAGAATAAAAATATGCTTTAGGCTTGGGAATTCTGCGGACCTTCAGCTTTTTTTTGAAAAAGCTCTAATGGATTTACTCCTATCTTTACGTCTTTAAATTCTGAAATAACACATAAATTTTTGATAGCTGTATCATCATCATGATTCAATACTTCATTAACATTATGTTTATGCACTAATTCTAATGCAATCAAATCATCAATAACGGCTTTAGCTAAAAATATATCATTTTTAATAATAGCTGGTACAAAAATCCCACTCCGGTTTTATTACGATGATTCAATGTACCACCATAACGTAACCAATAGAAAACCACTACCGTAAGAATAACTGATATAATTGTTCCCACTACTTGCCCTACAAATGGAAATGTAGGTATCGACAATACCGGTGTTAATAAAGTTGCATAAATTCCTAAAGATGTAATTACTGCAAAAGGGAATAAAAACCAAGTAAAATCCATAACCCATGATTTTCATTAAAAAAATATATCTAGTAGATTCTTTTTATCAGCATTACCACCCAAACGAACTAATTCATTATAAGTATCTTTAAAATGATAATAATATATTAATTTTTCCCATAAATGCAGCATATAATACCATCAAATACAATGTTAAAAGTATGGTTCTTACAATATCACCTACCGCGAAATAAGAGGATATAAATGCACCCGGTAAAGAGATAGCTAAAAAGGAAACTAATAATACATAAGCATGAAAAATCGAGTCCCCACCAAAATCCATAACTAAAAGGTTTTAACTAGTTTTTCTTATCCACATTCCACTGATATGAGGGTCCATATAGTTTAATAAAAATAAATCGAAAGATAGCACTGATTATAGGTGCCCATATAAAGATTTTTAAATCCTGTTGTAATCCTATTAGTAGTGACTCAAGCATATTTTACCTCTGATAATGATTATCATATAATCTACTGAAAACGTAAATTACTCATCTATATTAGTATATAACAATTACAAATTAAATATACATTATATAATATATAGATATTTATTATTATATGATGAATTGTAAAATACATTGACGACAAATAAAAAGACTCATATTGAGATCTCGTGTAAAATGTAAATAACCACAAATACATGACACGGAGGTCTCTATTATGAGCTATATACATCTTACCATAGAAAAACGAAGTCAAATAGAAGTTTTACGAAGAGAAGGATACTCTGTTCGTAAAATTGCTAGCTTAATCGGTGTCCACCATTCTACTGTAGCAAGAGAATTAAATCGTGTTGAAGGTGAATATTCTGCGATTAAAGCACAAGAGTTAGCAATTAGTAAGTCTTAAAGGCTGACCAACAAAGTTAACACCTCAATTAGCGGCTTTAATTGAATCTAGATTACAACAAACTTAGTCTCCAGAAGAAGTAGTTGGTGCTGAATTAGCTGGGGCTCTAAGTTTTACGACAATATATTCTTGGATCCATCGTGGTTTTCTTGCTATAACAGAAAAAGTACTTCACCGGAAAGGCAAAAAGCCTGGTACACAAGAAAAGCGTGGACGCTTCAATGTAAAACCCGATTCTATGCAGCATGGCACCGTGGCTCTAAGGAAAAATAGTAATGGTTTTACTTCGAGAGTTTTTTTCCTAAGAAAAACCGATTTAGCTAAAGTAACACTAGATAAACTAACAGAAGCACTAGTACTGATTAATAAGGTTCATTGGTATGGTTTTTATTCATAATTTAATTATACCAACGAAAAAGTGTCCCTCGGGCCCCTTTTTCCTTATAAAATATAGAAAAATAGCTATTAGTTGATTATATATAATCAGCTAATAGCTATTTTTAGTATAGAGGGGCTATTCTGTTATAGCCCCTTATTAACTATACAAAATATTAAACTATTAATCAAATTTACCGTTCATATTATTTCTTAAAAATGATTCATCAAAATTAATAGCATCGTCTATGGTATCAAATTCCAAGATACTATGCTTATCAAACTCTTTGATACCAAGCTTTTAGCGTATCCAAATGCTTCATATAGATATTCCCAAACATGATGATTGTATTCATCTACACTTTCTACATTTTGTATAACTTGTCTAAAGTTCTCACTAAATTCCCTATCAAAATAGACAAAAGCCAAGCATGATATAGCCACTAGGAACACCTATATTTACATCATTTATCATCCCCGATTCATCAGTGGTTACAAACCCATTCATCCACATTATTTTTCTACATATATAGTTGAATAAAAACCTCGATACTCATAGGTATTGAATAAGTTTTTCTGGATAGTAATTATCTACAGAGCAAATATAGGTATTGTCTAATTGATCTAATACTAACCGTAATGATGAAACATTATCTTGTGTATCATACTGTTCATTTATAACGATTTTTACATCATACTTATCTGCTAAGTAAAAGAACATTTCTTTTTATAACCCACCACAAGAGTAATATCCGTTACACCAACAGCCTGTAATTGTTTAATTTGTCGCTCTACAAGGACCTCGCCCTTAATGATACTCAGTCCCTTTTGGACAATAGTCACTAATAGGCTTTAAATCTTTAGACTTACCAGCTGCCAATATAATTGCATTGGTTACTTTATGTTGTTGAATGCGATCATACTGCTCATGAGTTACATACTCGTTAAATTCATTTCTCGAAATCATATGCTGAAATCAACCCACTCATTACTATACCCACACCTAATATGATTTGATGTAAGGTTAAAGTAATATCAAAGAAGAAATAAGAGAATAATGCTGAAAAGGCTGTATAACTGATGTTTAAAGCCATAGCTCTACTAGGACCGATAGTCGCCAACGCTCGATAATAACAGTAATACGATACCGAACCAAATATAGCGGCCAGTCCCACATAAGTAAAACTAGAATCAAAAGCTATACTTTCACCAGTATTCATAAACATAAAATATAAAACAAAAAAAGCATTCCATAGGTAATCATGGATAAATTTTGCCTAATACAGATAGCACTTAGATTAGATATTTCACCAGATTTCATACCATACGAGCACAAAACAGCTTCACTACCCCAGGCACAAGCACATACTAAGGCAAATATAATACCTACTATACTATTAGTTGTTTGTCCTTCATCAACAAAACCTAAAGCAATAATAAAGGCAATGGCCACAAACAATGCAATGACTTGATAGGGTCTTCGTCGTTCTTTCAAAAATATATACGCAAAGAAAAGACCGACTGCTGGATAGATAGAGCTAATAATAGCGGTCAATGAAGGTCCTAAATATTGAACAGCCATAATATATGAGCACATACCTATCGGTCCACCTAGAAAAGACCCAAACCATATATACTTAGATTTTGCTTTCTTAATATCCTTGATAACAGGTCTAACTTTTCCTGTTGTAACAATAGACATATTAATAAGAAAGGCACTAACCGTATCATGAATGCAGGTTATAAATAAAGGAACTAATAAGGGAATTATAAAATATATGGTGTAATTTGAAAGGTAATAGCCCAGTAAACTGGTATCTGCCCCCAAAAATATACCTGATAAAAGAGCATTAACCATGATTATCTACCAGTTCACTAAATTCTGTTATATTTCGTGCCTCATCGAATACAATTTGATAGAACGTTTTCGCATAATTGTACTGCTGCTTAGCATAGGAGCTATTTAGTAAAGCCTCATCTTGTTTTGCTTCGCACCAATTACTCCATAATAGCCCTACCATAGCAATATAAGAATAAATCTTATACCGCTTTAACGGTGTTACTTGATTTTCAAAATATATATTGATAATTCTGATCAATCTCTTGTCGATCAAACAAGGAATAGACAATAAACATAGCCAAATCTAAATCTGGATCCTGCATAGCAGCATATTCAAAATCTATGAGATATACATCTTGATTTTCTGTAACTAAAAATTGTCACACACCGCATCAATATGGCACAATGTCCACTCTTTTACCAAGTTTTCAATAATAGACTCTAAAGACTCTATATTCTGTTTCGTTTCAGCATAATCATCATATATACTTGATTTTGGCATTAACGATTCATAGTAATTGATATGCTCAAATACATCAAAAGCAATGCTCTACACGATATAATTGACTGTAAAAATCTCTCAATCTCTTTAAACACGCACTAATTTCATTTCCAATCTTTTTGGATTAACCGTATGAGAATTCTCTATAAACTTTTGAAATTTTATAACCTTTATCTCTATCAATATAGATAACAGGTTCTACAAACTTTTCATTTTTATAGCTTGGTACACATCATACTCTTGATGTCTATTGATTATTTTTCTGTATTAACCCCTGGAACCCTAATAATATAACGTTCATTATTAATACTAAAGATAAATGAATCATTCGTCATACCTTGTTTTTAAAGGTATAAGTTCAATATTCGAATCTTTTTGTATTAAAAAACAAATTGGATAGTATCCAATATTCCCACTATATACAACTCCCTGTTTTTAAACATTCACCTTATAGTTATTATATAATCACTTTAAAGTATTAAAATCACTATACCAACTAATTAGCCATTATATATTAATAATTATAATTTCTATCTAAAATCCCAAAAACCATTATGATCATTTGAGTAAATTGGTCGATATAATGTTAACCATTCTGTATGAACAATAAATAAAAACTGTATCAGGCTTATATTTATTAATATAATTCTGTAAACTACCATTAAACAATCGTAAATCTATAATATCCATTTTATCAACTCCTGTTGATAAGAAAAAGTCATAGGATTTGCATAAGAGTTCTTTATAACTAATAATCGTTTCCCATCATTTACATTGTTATTCTTAATATGAATAAGAGCTTTATCACCATAATTATATGCAGCATAAGGATTTGAGTTATAATAATCAATTTTTTTCCAAATTTTTCATATCATATAAAATAGATAAATCACCTGTAATATTTATATTCTCTTCCGGTACTTCATAATGAAAATTTGAATAAAACTTAGGATAATACATATAAAAATCTTCTGGTGTTGCTTCGGCTAAAGTAGCCTTCCTACCAAGACTTCCCTAAAAAGAATTTATTATACTGAACTCTATTATATGAATTTAAATTAAGTAAATCTAGATTAATATTATAACCATAATGTTGATTAAGATATTGACCAACTTTATTGAGCATGCATACCAGTTATAGGTTTTCCAATGATGATCTCGTCTTATAAAATAACTCTCGATAAGAAGATCAGATAACCCATCTATAAAAATTTCGATAATCAATATAATCTACATTATTATCCTTTAATATTGATATAAAATCATCTGCATTCAAATTGGAAAAATCTAATATACCAGAAATACGCTTATCTCCATTTCTAATTTTACCTGGAGCCATAAATAATAAGAATCTAATATTTTTTTCTTTCAAAAATATTATTAAGTTCAACTACTGTTAAAGCCTGTTTCGTTACATTTTGCTTTTTCTTGAAAGTTAACCCAATAATTATCCTGTAAATTTACTGGCTCTGGCTGAGGACCTTTAATATAGATTTTCCAGTCAATAATGTTCTTAAATTCTTTAGACATTGCAACCCATCTATAATACTCCCATAAAGTTTTATTAAATGAGTTATATGTCTTATTTTGAGCATTATTTTTGACAAAAATTAATACTTTTATCGTCAACATTAATAGGATTATCTAATGTAAAGGGATATTCTTTTGACCAATCAATTTTTCTCAGATTTATCTTCATTTTTACTTTAACTTGCTGCAATTCCTCATTGTCATATAGAACTATTTGCGTAAACAAATTATTCATATGAAAGCTTTTGCACCAATACATTGGTTGTAATGCTCCTAACCACAAAGGTTATAAAAAAATAAGCCCAACACTGCTACACAAAATAACATCGCCTTACTGATATACTTATTCTGCATAACGATTCCCTAAAAAAATTAAAAATAAATAAATGGATGATACGAAGATCCAATAACTAATACTATTGTTACTAAAAAATAAGAATATAGCTGTAAGTGGTCTCTACCAACAAAAAGTTCTTTTGAGAAAAACTTTTTACTCAACCATACATATATAGGTGTAGATAATAAAACGCCTAATAATAAAATTACACGACTATTATACAAATAATAGTAAAAGATATTATCTATAAAGCCAGTACTACCATAGCCAAACATCATCCCCTATATAATTCACTGCAGTGTCAATCGATTCAGATCGGAATAAAACCCAGCCTAAAATAACCCAAAACAATGTATATACATGGGAGAATATACCAAGATACTTTTAATATTTACATAATGTTCAAAAGACAAGCAAGATAAAATACATCATGCCCCTATACCCAAAATGTATAATTAGCACCATGCCAAATGCCAGTCAAACTCCAAACTATTAATAAATTTACGATCCATCTAGCCGTAGATACACGATTACCTCCAAGTGGAATGTATACATAGTCTCTAAAACCAAGAGCCTAAAGATATGTGCCACCGTCTCCAAAAACTCGGTTATACTTTTTCGAAAATATAAGGATAATTAAAGTTTTTCAGCAAATTTAAATCAAATATTCGTCCTAAACCAATAGCCATGTCTGAGTAGCCAGAAAAAAATCAAAAATAAATCTGTAATGTATATGCAATAGCACCTAACCATGCAGTACCTACAGAAACAGGCATTCCTGCATTAAAAATATTATCAGCAACTTGTGCAATATAATCGGCAATTATAACTTTTTTTAGCCAAACCATAAATGAATTGCAACATACCTTCAGATACTTGATTTATAGATTCTCTTCTATTTAATATTTGTTGTTCAATTAAGTCATATCGAACAATTGGGCCTGCCACCAACTGTGGAAACATGGAGATATATAAAGCTACATTTAATAATGATTTTTTTGTGCGTGAACTTTTTATTATATACATCAAATAAATAAGATAAAAATTTGAAAAGTAAAAAGAAATTCCTAAAGGTAAAAACAATATTACTAACAGTTATATGGCTGCCAAATAAACTATTAAGTTGTTTTATAGTGAAAACCAAATATTTAAAAATAAATAGAACTAAAATATGAATACTAACAGCCGCTATTAATAGCCATTTTCGTAAAGATTCAGATTTAATCTTTTTCAATTTGTAGTGCAGCATACCAACCAATAATAATCGACAATAATAAAAGTACGATAAATCTAGGTTCACCAACTGCATAAAAATATTAGACTTACTAATAACAAAAATTTTATTTCTAATATTAATAGTTTTTAAACCACGGATTATAATAGAGTAATAATACTAAAGGCAAAAATAAAAATAAAAAAATATTGTTGATGAAAAACCACAATAGCCCCCAAACCTAAAATTTATTCTATCTTTTGCTAAGGATACAATACAATCTAATAAACATTCAAAATACTTGATATCGTTTTATAAAATCCTCAACATTATTCCAATATTTCATACTCTCGAAGATTTTATCATCATCCCATTCCCACCATTTCATAGATAATAAAGATTCTACTATATTATCAGAAAATCGTTGTTTTATAACTCGATTACCACCTACAACAACTGTATATGGTGCTACATTTTTGTAATGACACTACCTGCTCCTATAACAGCACCATCACCGATAGTAACACCACTTCTAATAATGCTATGAGCTCCAATCCATACATCATTACCGATTCTAATGCTTCTATCTGCATCTGACATATCTTTCTTATAGTCAAGAAAGACGCCATAAGTACTTACATAATTAATATTATGACCATTTTGAACAAGGCGTTGTTCAATACCAATAGAACAAAAACTACCTATTGAATGCATCTCTCGCTCCTTAAAAGAACGATATCCATAAGTAAATTTTCCTATTGGTATGCCTATATATTTATCAAACCAATATCTAGCTAAATTATCTTTCCATCCATATTTATTTCTAGAATGTTTATATAACCATTCTGGAGGATTACTTGTTCCTCTAATTTTACGTATTCCGTCTAAATAAATTTTTTCCCATTCAGTAATCATGTTTATCTACTAACTCACTCATGATTTCCTTATTTATCTATTCACAAATTCAATAACTTTTTAGCAATCATTTTTACATCATCTTTTGTTAAATACATATGAAGTGGCATTATGATAATTCTATTAGACATTATATGCGCATTAGGGCATTTACCATTATCATAAGAATACATTTCATACTCTGTATTATCACGATAATGAACACCAGGATAGATATCATTTTCTTGTAAATATTCAAGTAATCCGTCTCGATTATCTACAGCAATTTCATAGATATGATAAGAGCATTCATCGGCATGTGGTGCACCAATGATTTTGAATTTTAGGCTCATTTTTTTAAACATTTCATCATAGCATCTAGCTAATTCACGACGATATTCATTTGTTTCATCCAAATATTTAAGCTCCACTAATCCAATAGCAGCCATAATAGAATTGCCATGATCTTTATAACCAAGGTATTCTACATCATATTTCCATTTATAAGAACCTTTTGTACCACTATTACGAGCATACGTATCCTTATTAATACCTAACCATGTCAATTTACGGCAAATTTCATCATATTTTTTTATTATGAAACAAATCATACCACTATCAGCTGTTGGTAAATTTTTAACAGCTTGGAATGAATAAACGGCTACATCTACCCCATCCCAGGTACCTGGCATTTTGTCCATTCACACGAGTTCCAGCCATGTGAGCCGCATCAAGGATTAACTTAAGATTATGTTCTTTACAAATTTCGATAATTTTTATCTAATTGACCAACACGTCCACCATAACCAACAAAAATAACAGCTCTAGTTTTATCATTAATTTTACGTTTTTACATCTTCAGGATCTAAGCAAAGGTATTCATCTACATCAGCAAAACGAGGTACTAATTTTTCATATAAAACAGCATGATTCGTAGATACAAAAAGTAATTGGTGTTGTTATAATCTCATCACCATTTTCCCAATCATTTTTCTTTTTAAGATTTCTACTGCTAAATGTAAAACCAACAGTAGCAGAATTTAAAAAAATGAGCATTCTCATGACCAGTATATTCTTTCCATTTATTTTTCAAATTCTACTGTTTTTAAAAACCAAGACCAGTCCAACCAATCTCTAGACACTCTCTGATTTCATTTAAACATTCCTCTACATGATATTTAGGTTTTAATACTTGAATCGTCATAACTATATACTCCTCTATAGATATAATTCCATTTTTATAAGAATTCTATTATCTAAACTAGTTCTATCATATTCTTTAAATCCACACTGTTCATATATTTTTAATGCTGGAATATTATCAGCAAAAACTTCTAACTTTAACTTTTGTAAATGAAATTTATCTTTAGCAACATTAATCAAATATTTTTAAAATAAATTTTCCTAAGCCAGGTTGATTATATTTATCTTTATCAACTATAAGTCGACCAAATTCAGCCTCATTATTATTGATATCATAAATAGCAGCAAAGCCAATTATACTATCATCACTTTTACGAACTACAGAATACATATAATCTTGAAAAGTTTTTTAAATACGAATTAAACCATATCTGTTGACTTTCATAAGAAATTTCCTTTTTGATAGATAAAATTTTTGCGATTAACACTCCTATTTCGTAAAACACGTAAAAATTCTATATCATCTTTAAGCAATTCTCTTATATAAATACTATCATTCACAGCTATATTACAGGACATTTATATTCCCCACTAATTATATGTTTCCACCACTCTTGATTATCTATATACCACTGAATGGTTTTTTTTATTCCTTCATCAAAAAACGTTTTTGGCAACCATCCTAATTCATCATTGATTTTTGTAGGATCTATAGCATACCGTTGGTCATGCCCTGGTCGATCTGTAACATAAGTAATTAACGATTCATCCTTTCCCAATGCAGATAAAATCGTTTTTACTACGTCAATATTAGCACGTTCATTATGACCACCAATATTATAAACCTCTCCTACACGACCATTTCTAACAATTAAATCAATGGCTTCACAATGGTCCTCTACATATAACCAATCGCGCACATTCTTTCCATCACCATATACAGGTAATTGTTTATTATTGAAAGCATTAATAATCATCAATGGAATCAATTTTTCTGGAAAATGATACGGTCCATAATTATTTGAACAACGAGAAATCGTTACAGGTAATCCATACGTTCTATGGTAGGCCAATACTAATAAATCAGCAGATGCCTTAGATGATGAGTAAGGACTCGATGTATGAATTGGTGTCTCTTCTGTAAAAAATAAGTCAGGTCGATCTAGTGGTAAATCACCATACACTTCATCAGTAGAGACTTGATGATATCTCTGAATTCCATATTTACGACAAGCATCCATTAATACAGCAGTCCCCATAATATTCGTACGCAAGAATACTTCTGGATTCTCAATGCTTCTATCTACATGAGATTCAGCTGCAAAGTTAATAACTATATCTGGTTTATATTGCTCAAATATTTCATATATAGCTTGTCTATCTGCAATGTCTGCTTTCACGAAAGAAAAATTAGACTTATCTTTTACAGGTTCTAAAGTTTCTAAATTACCTGCATAGGTTAGTGCATCAACGCATATGATATGATCCTCTGGATACTTAGCTACCATCATATGTACAAAGTTACCACCGATAAACCCAGCACCACCGGTTACAATAATATTCATATGTTCACCACCCTATTGTCCACTATCAGCCATTGTAAAGGATATCTTATTCTCTAATTCATCAAAAAATGGTGATTTGGTATCCTTCTCAGATAGGATAGGGTTTTCTATTCCCCAATTAATAGCTAATGTAGAGTCATTCCATCGAATACCTCCATCTGCTTCTGGTGCGTAATAGTTATCTGCTTTATACATAAACTCAACATGATCTGTTAATGTTACAAAACCATGTCCAAAGCCACGAGGGATTAGAAATTGTTTTTGATTTTCTTCACTAAGTTCAACGCTATACCATTGCTTATATGTAGAACTATCCTTACGAAGATCAACTGCCACATCGAGCACAGCACCACGAACACATCGTACTAATTTGGCTTGTGCTTTATCCCCATATTGAAAGTGGATGCCACGCAGTGTACCTTTTACAGTAGATGATGAGTGATTATCTTGTACAAAATTATAAAATAAGCCTGCTTCTTCCATAGTTCGCTTATTCCATGATTCCATAAAGAATCCTCTATGATCACCAAAGACTTGTGGCTCAATAATCACAAGCCCTTGTATACCTGTTTCTGTAACCTTAATCCCCATAATATACTCCCCTATCCTTGTATTTGTCCCTCTGCTACACGCCGTAAATGTTTACCATATGGTGATTTGCCATATAGCTTTGCACTCTCTAGCAATTGTTCTTTACTAATCCAATTATTACGATAAGCGATTTCTTCTAATGCAGATATTTCAATACCAGAACGTGTTTGAATAACTCGTACAAATTCAGACGCCTCATTTAAAGAGTCTACCGTACCCGTATCTAACCAGGAATATCCACGCCCCAATGTTTTTACTCGTAAATCACCACGTTCTAAATACATCTTATTTAAATCGGTAATTTCTAATTCTCCACGATCAGATGGTGTTACCTTTTTAGCCAATTCACAAACGTCTTTATCATAGAAATATAGACCTGTAACGGCATAATTTGATTTTTGGGTGTTCTGGTTTTTTCTTCAATAGATTTAACTAATCCATTTTCATCAAATTCAACAACACCAAAAGCGTTCTGGATCTTCTACATGATAACCAAATACGGTAGCACCACTTGTAGCCTGTGCAGCTTTCTTGTAGTTGTTTTTCTCATACCAGCACCGTAAAAATATTATCACCCAAAAATCATGGCACAAGAATCTTCATTAATAAATTCTTCGCCAATAATAAAGGCTTAGTGCTAACCCATCTGGTGATGGTTGTTCTTTATATTGTAAATTAATACCATACTGAGAGCCATCTCCTAATAAACGTTCAAAATTAGGTAAGTCCTGTGGTGTTGATATAATCAAAATATCCTTAATACCTACTAACATAAGCATAGATAATGGATAAAAATCATTGGTTTATCATAAATAGGTAATAATTGCTTAGATGTTACTAATGTTAGTGGATATAGACGTGTCCCTGATCCACCAGCTAAAATAATCCCCTTCATAAATGAACCCCTACTCTATATAATTAAGAAAAAAATTATTTTTAATGCATTAACTAAATTATATTCTTCTCTTATGAGTTGTCCTCCCTCATTAGCAATATGATTACGTTTATCATCATTATTCATATAGTATTGAATTTTATCAACTAATTCCCTTGTATTACTATAACAATCAAAATGCTTACCTTCTTCTAATTTTAAATCACATATATTTTGTCTATCAGTAAGTAAGAAATTATTATTTGCCACAACTTCAAAAAGTTCAGACAATTATAACATGTATGTCCTTCTATATGAATATTTAAATTTATTTTTGGTGCGCTTATAATATTCAATAACATCTTTAGGTACTAAGTACCTTATTTTTCAACATATTTAGATAGATATGGATATCTATGTTTAAATTTTCCATTTGCTCTAATACGTTGATACCAATGATGATTATGCCATATACGCCCTAATACAAGCATCTTATAATTCTTCTCATATGCCAACTTAGCAGCAGCTTCCAATATTTCTAATCGTTTTTGTATACCCTGCAATTGTGCCAATAAAAATATATCTATATCTTGCTTATCTTCAGATGTGCGAGGTGAAGCATAAAATTCTGGTCCTGCAAATAATGGTAAATATTCTCCCTCAATAGAATAATATTCTTTTAATCGTAAAATATCATTTTATCTCAAAAGAATAAATTTTAGAATATAGATATATATGATTTTTTTAAATCATTTATATCATGCATAGCATCCCAAACCCATAATCGACAATCAACCTTTTTGAGCTATTGTTTCATTTAGAAAAAAATGTTTGATCTGAAATCTAAAATCATTAAGAAATAATACGATATCTATTTTCTTATGTTTAATTACAGCTAATAGACGATTCTGCTCTTCTTGTACAGATTTATCATAATCTATTTCAAAGATATCTGTATTATTTCCCAATTGAGCATTTGCCTTAATTATATTATTAGAAAATATACTACCATTTCTAGAATTGGTGACCATACAGATATTCATTATTATCTCCCCATAATCCAAAAGTTTTTATTAATAACTAATACTTCCAATAAGCCTCAACATTATGACCAATTTGTTGTTCCTTAGAGGTAATTTCATATAATCACCGTAACTATTTTTCAAGCATTTTATCATAATTAGAAATAATAGGAAGTCTCATGACCTTCAAACTCAACTAATAAAAAGTGATTAAACCACTCATACTCGTAAATAGAATTATTCATATCTTCTTTTTACGATAATCTTGAGTTAAAGAGACCAAAGAAGTTAATTGACTATTATACCTATTTTTACATTTCATCAACCGTTTTGCTACCATATCTAAACTCAGGTAAAGGTAAATGATATTTTCTTACGAATTTATTCCATTTTTTAAAAATGTCTTTGAAAATGTTGAATCCACTTCCAATAAAATCTAACATCCATAAACAACTTTCGTTGTTCATTTTTTTCAACAGGAATATGATCTAACACAAAAATATCAATATAGACACCATATTCAACTATTTTTTTCCCTTTGAAAATGTTCATATAAAACAGTTTCCGTATCAAAGAACTTAGCACAAAACGCCATAAAGTAATTTTTTCTTCATCCATTTCAGGCCATAATTTATAGTGATCTGTACTATTCAATATATATTGTTTCCATGCTTTTTCAAATTTTTCATACTCTGGTCTTATCATAATAACATCAATGTCATCATCCCATGGAATAAATCCCTTTATGACGAATAGCACCCTAATGCTGTACCATAAGCAATAGTATATTTAATATCACGCTCTTTACAAAATTCATCAAATCGTAACAATGTATTTAATATTACAGACTTAAGTTCTTTCCCTCAATTAACTTTTTCATCAAATTAAATAACCCCTATTTTTGTTATCATATTATTAAGCAAATCTTCCCATTGAGACCATACAATATCTGGTGCAAATCGTTTCATTGAATCTACCGCTTGTCTTCCTAATACAGATCGTAATTCAGAATTTTCCATAAGCTTTTTCTAAACCTAGTGCTATATCTGTAGGATTATCTTTTACTAAGATTCCATTATATCCATCTTGTACCATATCAGCTACACCAAGCCATGTATCACAAGCTATAACTGGTAACCCTTTAGCCATAGCTTCAGCCATGGATAATCCAAATCCCTCTGCAGAACTCATCATGGCATATATATCCCCTGTTAATAAAACAGATTCCACATCTCTAGTAACACCTTTAAATAGGATCCTATCCGTTAAATTTGCATGTTTTTATCATTAATTCTAATTGTGCTTTATAGGCCTTATTCTCATCAGCGCCCCACAGTTCAACAATCCAATTTGGAAATTGATCTGCCACTTTAGAAAAAGCTTCAATTAATAAGTGAGGTCGCTTATGTCCCTTTGCTAAACGACCTATAAATAAAATCTTGTGTACATCTTTAGGTATCGTTAAAATCTACTTGATTAGTGAATTGTGGTACCACATTCCTATAGTAACAATCTTATTATTAGGTAGATGTTCTTCTAATACTTTTTAAATGATGGTAATAACACTTGATTTACATCAGACAGCTTTTACGGCTTCTAGAGATAAAACAGGATAAAAACTCAAAATAATCTTCTGGATTACCATGACTCATAGTTATAATAGGAATACTTTTTGAAAACCCTAAATCGAGAATTAACTGTTTAGAATCGCCAGGTGTAAAAGATACAATTATATCTGGATTAACTTTTTTTACAATTTCTCCAATATATGGACAAATATATTTAGAAAAAGAAAATCACTATTTACAGTACGTGCTTTTTGTTTACTAAATAACCGATAAAACTCACGTTTTAAACGTAATGAAAGAGGGTATTTGATTCGTTTTCCATTCTGTAGACGTACATCATAACACTTTATATCCTTATCAATAGGAAGAAAAATCACCGCTACGTTCATCCGCATAAATTACTGATACAGTATGTCCTCTTTTATTCATTTCATTAGCAAAAAGCACTCGTTACTTTTGCTAGCCCACCTGTATCTCCAACCATCTTTTGTTGTATTTACTAATAAAATATTCATTATCAAACCCCCATACGTATAGCAACTAAAAGGTGTTTTACTGACTATAATAATTACATTTATTATAGCATATATATAGCCATAAATACGGATAAACTCACACTCTATTCATATATTACATTATTTATCTTGATATTTATTTTTCAATTTTCAGAGAAAAAGAACTTCTACTATACATATAATCATGTTCAATAGTAAAAGTTCTATTTATATCAATATTTACTTCAAATACACCTTCAAATTCCCCCGAATTTGTTCTTCATATCCATCAAGTAATTCATATCTCTTCCGATATTGGCTACGTTTTTGTGATTTAATTTCTTCAATCGGTTTTCTATATTCTTCCAATGGAATTTTGAAGAATCGTGGATCTTGTGTAACTGTACCGCCAATGTCTTCCCACAATGGATCGAGTTCAGCTACTTTTGCCTTATGGCCACGCACCATGTGTGTATTGGCGTAGAAACCTTCGTCAGATACAGCATACATGGATTGAACTTTACAGTATTTAGCGAGTTCCCGAATCAAAAATACGATAAAGTTTTTTGGCCGATATCCGAACATTTTTTTCGTAATGTGTTTCGCATTATCAAGGCCATCCTTGTACCCTTGGATGGTGCCAATCCACAATGCTGGTTCCCCTTCTAAACCTTTGCCAAGGCGGATGTTCGCATGGTATACGCCCTGATTACCTAGTTGTAACAGAATGGTAAATAAACCTTCCTTACGTTGACCAGTCATAAAGTTAAGGTGTGCCGTCATATTTAAATCAGCATCTTCCCATAGTAGAATGCCTTGTTTTAATCCTTCCGGTTTTAGTTCATCCGGATTATATAGCATTTCGATGGTCTCTGGCGTAAATACGTCTTCTAAGGCTGTAAAGTGATTCTTTACTGCATCAATGCGTTCACGCAAGGTAGATTCTTTAAACAAGAATATACGGCTCATCAACTCATAGAGACCTTCTTGTTTATCTAAAATATGTTGATCTGGTGCGTAGCTTTCAAAAAAAGACTTATATTCCATCATTTCTTGTTTGTGGCCTACAGTTCGCAAGAAATGCAAGACTACACGTCGTGTTTCACGCCACGATTTTTTCCCATAAATAGCTCGACCATTAGCCCATTGGTCCTTTATATATTGAAACATACACTCTCCTTACTTATACATATTTCATTTCAAAAGATTGTCAAAAGATTGTCAAAAAGATTATTTTTTCTATAAACTCTTATTCTATCTATGTTTTTTTGGATTTTCTAATCTATCAATATAATAATTTCAAAAGATTATCAAAAGATTATTTCAAGAATTTATGTATAGTTATACATTAATAATCGAATCGATCATCCGTTTATGTCCAAAGTCTTCATTGGCTTGTACCAAATCCGCCTCATATATGTCTGGATGTTCAATCATTTTGTTTACGAATTGTTCTAATCCAATACGAATCGTATCCACCGAGGATATGTCTAAGCTTTCACCAACATGGTAATCGCGCAACACCTCAGGATTGATTTCAGGTGATACCAAGGCCGGTTTATAGAACCCGATAGCCGTGTAGAGCATAGCGCTCCAGTGATAGCGATACCGCTCGGCACCGTATGGCATCAAGATGGCATCTACGTCTAGTAAAGCCTTATCCCAATCGGAACCGATAAGGTTCGCATGTAGGAATGAAAGCCCTGGCACGTCCTTGTATTCGTCAGCGATGGCATCGAATAGTTCGCCGTCCTCAGGTTTTGCCGTTGCCCCTTGTACCAAGAGTTCTACGGGACCCGTAAAGGTAGCTGTTTTAAAAGCATCCAACAAAGGGATAATATTCTTTTCTTTGCGGAATTGACCAAAAAATCCAAGACGAAGCGGCGTATGTGTAGAGAAGGTTGGCGTTTCACCCGTCGAAGGGATAAACACAGGAGGTAAGATAGGGCGTACGCGCGGTAGATCACTGCGCAGCATATCGTCGCGCAAGGTAATGACATCTAGGTAAATATTCGGATATCGATTGGCACGTTCCGCTTGTTTCAAGAACCGTACGTTTTCACCCTTGCCAATGCCATGGAAAATAAAGTGAACTGGTACCTTTGCATGTTTTAAAGGCGTATCCAATAGTGCTTTTATATATCGATACGTGGAGGTGGGAATAATCAAAGCATCACAATGATGTTCCTCTAATTTCTTAGCAGCGGAAGTAAACCATGCGCGGCGGCGGCGTTCGCGTAATATAGATAAGAACGGCTTTTTCCATTTCGATGCACCTGCATAGGTCACTACCTCTCCGCCCTCAAGATAGATAACGTCAACGCCATAATCAACCTTAAAGGTAAAATTCTCCGGCACCATCAATACCGGTTCATGACCTTGGCGTTTTAATTCATTGATGATCATGCGGTCAAATTCTACCTCATGACCAGCAGGCATAATGATGCTTTCCAAAATGGCTACGCGCATTGTGGTCCTTCCTTTCTCTACTAACACTCATCTGTTATCTAGAATCTATCATCTAGATCTGTTATAGTTTCCCATTGGATTTCAATAAATAATATAGCTTTACGTACTTAATCATGGTATAGAAATAATGGTTCACGGAAAGGATAAATCCCATTTTTCCATCTAAAAAACCTCTATCTAAAATGTACACCTTGAAAAAAGCCCAGCTTGGACGGATAAGAATATCCTTTACAAAGGAACAGGATTTTCCGTTTTCCTTATATTTCTTAGCCGCCAATGTCGTATAATTATTGAATTTATTGAAATACTGATGCCAATTATCGTAAGTATAATGATACATTTTGCCATGTAATTTAGCCTCAGGATAGGTGCTGGATATAGTTTCGTGTACAAATCCTTCTATATTCGTACCTTCTTTTGGCATAAATCGCAACACGTAATCAGGACGCAACACACCATGAGTGGCCTTATTGTGATGGAACACATTGGACCGTTCAATCCAGTATGCTTTTTTCTCATTCTTAGCCAGCACATCTTGTACTTCTCGTTGTAATTCTGGCGAAATGCGTTCATCCGCATCGAGGAAGAAAATCCATTCGGACCGAGCCTCTTCGACAGCAAAGCGTCGTTGTTGAGACCAATCGCCATTCATAGCATGATGTACGACACGGGCCCCCATAGATTCAGCAATCTCTACCGTTTTATCCGTGCTGCCGTCGTCGATAAGAAGTACCTCATCAGCAAATTGTGCAGATGCGATACAGTCTTTCATATGTTGTTCTTCATTTTTAGCCAAAATAATGACCGTTACTGTTGCCATGTATGTCTCCCCTATTGGATACTATCCCCATGTTTTAGCCGCCATGCCGCTAGTTCCCGCATAGTTTTCATAGCGTTAGCATATGCTTGCGGCATTTTTTCATCTTCTAAGTATATACCGGTCTTATCCATCCACAAGCGGTGATTGAATACGAACGGCCCTTGATTAAATAGACTCGGTACCATAGCCTCATAGGTTTGCCCCGTGCGTCCTACAAGTTCAGCTAATGTTGGAATGATTTGAATACTCATACCAAATGCATCTTGTGAAAGCCATTCTTTTTTGATGCCTTGTCCATAGAAAATAATCGGAATCGTGGATGCTACATTAGGACCTTCCTCATGAGCAAAGGTAAAGCGTTCACTGTGATCACCAGTGATAACAAATAATGAAGTTGGATCAGATTGTTCCTCTTTGCTAATAAATTCACCCATCACATGGTCTGCATACCATATGTGGCCCATTTCGTTAATTTGTTTATCCGTATTGGCAATGGAATCTGGCAAGTTCTTACGAACCTTATCCGCATCATAGCCTTCCTTCGCCACATTCACACTATATGGAGGATGATTCGACGTAGTCATGATGACATTGATGATCTTTTCGCCACGATGTTTGTCCATGTATGCATTGATAGCCTTGAACATATCTCCATCGGCTACGCCCCAAGCATTTGTTTCGTTGCTCGGCATTTCAGATGCATCGTGGAATTCATCAAAACCTTGTTCTAAGGCAAAGTTCTTGACATTTTGCCAAGTACTAAAACCGCCATACCAAAATACGGTCTTATAACCTAGTTTTTTCATAACCGGTCCAATACCGAGGCCATACGGTTCTTGTAACATACCTACGCTATAGTTTGGATACATCCCCGTATCCGGCATACCTGTCAACAATCCAATGATTGCTGGCATCGTGCCCGTTCCTTGGGCCAAGGCCATTTGCGTACCCATCGCCTGTGGACTAGCCGCGTACTTACGACCTTGCTCTACAAGATAAGCACCAGGTTCATTGAATTCAGCAAGGAATGGCCATAAGCCATAGGATTCACCGAGAATGATATTAATAGATTGTGGTTGTTGTTGTAATCGCTCTGTTGTTATCGTTTTTGTGAAAGCTTCATCAAATCGTGTACTGCTAGGATTACCGCCAATAGATTGTATTTTTTCATGTAACTCAGCAGGCGTTAAATGAATATCCTCTAGCTCTGAAGTCCGTTTCGCAATAGATTTTACACGGTATAACGCTTGTGCATCGTCTAATATTGTTTCATTTAATAGATTTGAATTAAGTCGAGCTGCGCTTTCCCAGTTAATGGAATTCGTATAACCAAAGGCTCCACCAAAGCGGAAAAATACGAATAGTACACCAAATCCAACAAAACTTAGAATACCAGTGATCCACTTACTACGCTTAGTGCTAGGTGCCCATTCATATGTGTTGGTATTTAGTACTTTCACTAAAAGCCAACTGAAAACAATACTAAGCGCAATGCCACCAATTAAATATGGTATACCATGATATTCATTGATAGCCGTATTGATAATGGCATGAATATCGTCATGTTTGCCATTGATAAGCATCGCATTGTAAGAGGAGTTAAATATGGTATAAAACGGAATACGCCCCATAAAAAGTAATGTAAAGAAGATGGTAACAAATCCATACCAAACCTTGCGTACACCTTGGGCCTTCCATTTCGGCCACACTATAGATGGCAATGTAGCAAATAGCAAACTTACAAGGACAATCGATCCAACGGTCTTCAAACTCAACCGAAAACCAAGCCATAAAGACATTAAAATACTGTCCATTGTAGTCGTATCTAATTGAGATTGAAATATAATTAAAAATACGATTCTAAAAGCGTAAACAAGATAGAAAAGAACAAAAATGCTTTTAATTCCTGTTGAATGCCTTTTATCCAGTTCAACCAACGATTCATACCATTCCCCAACTTTATATACTATATTTCCTACACCGCGGCCCCTTGCACCGCTTGCATTTTCCACAGCCCTTATCCGTAGTTTTCTGGCCGTGGTCATTTATAAAATCTACGGTTAGTCCTTTTTTGTGGACTTTTTGGATTCTTTCTTCAAGGCTTTTTCTAATTTCTTAGCCTTTTTCTCCTTCTTAGCATCCTTGTCTTTTTTAGCTTTTTTAGAATCCTTATCCTTCTTGCTCTTTTTGGACTCTTTGTCCTTCTTGGACTTCTTAGATTCCTTTACAAGTTCGAATTCTTTCTTAAACTGCTTGTCTTTCTTGTCCTTTTTTATCTTTATCTTTCTTTTTCTTATCTTTTTTATTCTTTTTACCTGAAAGCTTCGCCCATTCTTCTTCTACGCGTTTCAGTTGTTTTTTGATAAGCTTGTCGATTTCCTTTTGTTGTTTAGTTTTATCCTTATCGCCCGTGGATTGTTTGGAATACAACAAAGAATTCACCATATCATAAGGATCTAAAGATGTATGAATATCTCGGTCTAATAAGGCTTTTAAACTCTGAAATTCTCTCTTCGTCGTAAATTATCCTTCAGCCCAAACGTCATGCAGCTAGATATTTGTTTCTTGTTAAACTGAATATCATTGAAATCAAACATCTTGATTATCTATAGGACCAATTCCTTAGAAAGGTCGATATCTTCAATTCATAGTCTACATCAACACTCACTCCAACATAATCTAAGTTGGCATGTCTTCATTAAGACGCACCATGGCCATCGTTCCTCAAGGAACATCGCCAAAACAAATCACGTTCTAAAGCACCATAGAATTGACATGCTCATGCGGTCTGAACGACCTCAATTTGATTCCACAATTCCATCAAATTCACCACATATGCTGGCGACCTTAACCTCTAAATGGGCGATGAATAACAAACAGTTCTTTTTTCATTAGACCCTCTTCTTTGATTTATAATCATTTTCAGAATCTCGCCAATCATGATTACCAACGTTCCTTGAGCTGCAGATTTCTTCAACCAGACTTGCTGTGCACACGTTCCTTGATTTCATCATGGTTATATACTCAGCCTAATCACTGTGTACAATCATTACGAATCAGCCCACCTTATATGGTGAATAAATAAATTTTCCGCCTCTCTAATCTATTCTCAATCGCAACTATTTTCTACCGTGTTTCAATACTAAACACATTCATATATATATAATATACGTTCTTTGTCATTGATTTTGGTCGTCTGCCACCTTAATGATTCTTCTTCAGGCGCACATGAAATTCTCTGCTAACCATTAACACCATAGAAAATAATGAACCCTGTAGATGTTTTGAATCGATATATTTACCTAATACGCGTTTCAATAATTGTGAGTGCAAAGTTAAAACGTAGTCTGTTGTCTAACAATGTATGGGTAACGTCGCCAAAGACAAAGATACGCGGTCTTTGGCAGCTGGGCTTTCTGTTCAAGCGTTCATACCAAACGTTCATCGTGTTCATTACCAATGGGACCCTTTTAACGTCTGATTCAACCATCAAACCACAACGCGCGCCTGCCGTAATCGATGAGGTATTTTGTTTCGTAATATCTTTTACTTGCGAGAGTGCTCAAGAACACAATAGTCCAAGTGGTTCATATGGATGATGTCTGCATCCGAGACGCGTTCTCATCCCGGCCTGTTTGATTTGCTTGTTGCGGCTTCATTCTGTTCCTTGTCATCATCACCTACCTATAAACGCCACGCCACATTATGGTTCTTATCGTCGCGCCAGATAACGCTTCCTTTACAAATATTTGGGCGTCATGTATGTAATATGCCGACAAAGGTTAATGCACGTTCAATATGTTGCACTGAAGCGGCAGGGTTGCTACCGCCCTGCGCCTGTGCTGGTATCTGTGCTTGCGAATTGGTGACGGGTTACGCAACGCCAGTGAACACTTCGTGAGGGTTGAGCATATCCAAAATAATTTGCCTTCCTGGCCCCGGTCTGGGGCGACGCGCCTGGCATTCTGCCAGGTGCCCATATATGTGGGTGCTGCGCGTATCACAAACATTTGCTGTATAGTATACTAAGGCAATATTTCAGGCTCGTAAGTTATATCTCATAAAAAGTGTTACCTTACCAGTGGTCGACATGGTTTATAATTGTATAGTATTAATCTCGCCAATAGCTTATTTTCCGCAATAAATTAGCCATTGTTAACATCTTCTAAAAGCTTGCTGCGTCTATAAAGAGAGATGGGTGAAGCAGTAATGAACGAGCTAAAAAGCACTTTGAATTGGCGGAAAATCTAATAATATGTTTTTCACCGACAAGTGTTGCCCTCGTTGGTATTTTATTGAGTTTATATTCTTGATTGCAGCTTTCACTCCAGTAGAGGAATTTTTAGTAGCTCATGTTTCTGATGAACCATATACCACATCCTAACGCTCATTTATCATCATTCTTTATCCTCGTTGTTGGTGGACATTGCCCAAGGCGCGGCTTTAAATAGTACAGTGTATCCCCGTGGTGGTGGCAAAACCAATTTACTGGCTATCAGTAACTAAAAACCAATCATTAGCTTCTCAATTCTGTTTCCGGGGTACGTGGGTATTGACATTTCGGCCAAAGAAAACTTTCCTGTAACAGGTCTGAAATCAACAAAATATGCGAAGGCGTGGCCGCATGCGGTGCCTGAAGAAGAACTATCCTCGCGAAAATATCTTTTCCCTTCGCCGACATGGACGCATCCCCAGCGTGCGGCTTCCGCGGACGCAATGGATTGATTTAAACTGACTACAGAAAGGTAAAATCATGGGTTCTTGAGCAACGAGCATTACATTCACCATTAAGGTGATTCTCTCTGATGTTACAGGGTATGTTAGCGCCTGGCGAATATTTGCCGATTTAGATGTTTGCAGGGTGAAGCCCCTATATGTCATCGTTCCTGCCAACAGGGCCGGCGCGTACTGAAAGCTTATGAAGACTGCTGTCAACACGTAATGAAAGCGTTTCACGAAACCCATCGTCCTCGATACGAATACGGTGGCTTTAGTGAGCGCAATAACATTTTGAGCATCATGGAAGAAATCTGTGGGCTGTATCCGTGAGATGAACGCCAGAAGAAGAAAGCCGTATCATCGAACGCGGTGGCGAACAACGACGGCAGATGGTCTACTCAGCATAGACGAATTCAAGGTTCTTTCCATCGACGAACTTCCACTGAAAGATGATCATAAAACATTGGGCGGTGCTGCTGGACCTACTATTCGGTAGAATCCCACGAAAACAGACAAAACCTAATAGGAGACCACGCTGATCGTGAACGTAGATGTACGAAATCAAACAAAATTTGAAGACGGCGATTATATTTGAACCGGTTGTGGAGACAACTGAAGAATAGATTCTCGGGCACATGGTGCTACAAAGAGATACGACACGCTGTCGCGCTAAGGCGGGTTGAGGTCGTTTGGTGGCACCATACTGCACTTTCTGCATAGTTCTTTAACTGGTTAAACGCAATCTATGAAAACACGCTGCACCGGGCAACGAAGGGTGCAAGGCTAACAGAGGAGCGTAGCGACGTATAGAACCACATCTCTCTAATCCAGAGATAAAGATTTTCCAGAAAATGCAGCCTAAGTCGTTTTCAAGAAGGGTTATATCTTCTTCTTCGTTTTATTTGCAACAATTAACATAATCTATTGTGGATGACAGGCGGGTCTGATTCAGCCTGTCAGCTCACCAGGAAGCTGCGCAGGGGCCGGCGCAGGGGTGTGAGCTGCCAAAGCGTAGCGACGCGCGGTGGCCACATCGCTAATCCAGGGCGGCGTGGGTTTTATGGAAATCTCGCCATCTGGGAAAGTCGATTTTAGGTCTATTTTTTTGTACTACTCTCCTGTAATGCATTATAATTTTCACATTTCTGCTGTGTTCACACAACCTAAATTATACGAAGGTCCCCTCTCTCAGTGTGCGAAAATATCTAACATGTTTTTTAATTCAGATTTTGCGACAAAAAGGACTGAAGCATGCAAAACGACTTCGGGTACCAGCGGTAGCGTGTCGGCGGGCGAGCCGATCGCTGATATTAAGCTGTGTTCTTTATCGGGCGCAGACCGTTCGCAAGGCCAGCTGGAGGTTTGGAGGGTTGCCTCGGTTTACTAAATTTAGAAAACATGTTTCTAATATAATCGCCTACCTGCTCGTTTTGTTTTAATATATAGTATTTAGTGTATAATATATTTTCATAGTAGTTATTGCTGCAATAGTCTATAATGTATTATGAAGGAGGGCTATGGATCGTAGTGTATTAGGGATTGACTACGGCGCTACAAACGATGAGTGCACTAGTCATCGGCGGTTGTGGTTCCGAATCAAGAAGAGCATGATACAGTCAAGGTGCGGACGGTGCGATTGCGCGAGGCTGGCACAGCAGGTGCTGCGTTATTGAGAACAAATCACAATAAAACGAAACAAATTTGGCGTTCCAAGTTGGTGGCCGTATTGTTAATAGAATTAAATCAGTGCTGGTTCCCTGTTCAAGCAGGTCCAGTTTATCCTTAAAATTAACGGTGCTGATACGGCTGGTGCGTGCAAAATGCACAAAGGGCCGTTGCGGCGGCTCAATCGGCATATGAGCTATGTAGATGGAACATTGCGCTTTATATGTCGATAGTGGTTAATTAAATTGCAACTAGATGACAGAAAATCAGGTGGAATGCTGCCAAAGGCTCAGATTAGCAAGCTAGCTTGGGGTCTCAATTTTGAGGCAATAATCAAATAGTTATACTACTCTTGTTGCTCCAGATAGTGGCCTCATACTGGCGCTTAATCTCGGAGGTCAGTCAAGTGGTCTCTTTGGTCCTTAATGGCTGCAACTGGCCGCCCAGACCAGGCAGACTGTTCGTTTGCCTGAACAAAGAAGCGGTAAAAATTCACTTTAGGTAGTACCACCTACATCAGTTTCTGGGCTTTTACCTGATGAAAGTACAAGGTATTATCGAGAAATTTCCTGGTATAAGGTCAATGCACGGACCTATACAGTGCATTGCCTTTTAAAATCCACCAAAAGAGGTACGACGCTGACCATCAACGCGGTCATCAATCTCGTCAGACCAACGGATCTTCTTCCATTGACTTTGTGCTTCGGTGAAAGACAAACAAGGTATGTGCGGTCTATGTCATTGTGTGCGTAATAA
>BNJU01000329.1_pt1 | contig 29921 bp, 29 predicted proteins | sample 8539281 | NCBI WGS metagenome assembly BNJU01 (sample SAMD00202456, study PRJDB9452) | human saliva metagenome | isolation source: human saliva | place: Japan
GAAGTTACGCAGGTACGCAGAAACAACAATATGATATCTGCGATATTCGAGTGAATAATTTCATTACGGCGGCAGTTAAAGCAGTGTGAGAAATACCCGTCGCATCCGGCAACGCACCCGTGACGATAAGACGAAGGTCATATCGAAAACATCAGCAGTGTTGAGCCCGCAGCGCCCGTGCCACCGACGCCGCCCGATATCAAACAAAAGCACACCGCCGTTGAAGAGGCCGGTATTGGCAAGACAAAGCTTAGCGATGCTTTCAACGAATGACCGTTGCCGGACCGTTACGCACTCATTTCCTCATCAGGCACCATTACTGCGAACCGCATTTTCAGAAAGCCGAACGACAGAAGATGTTCCACCGCTCAGCCTGTTGTCATCAGCGAACATTCGAAGCGACGTTATATCAGCAACATGATTCCGGCGTTTGTCTGTTCAACAGAATACAGAGAGTCTCGGCAAAACATTACGTTTCGTGCGGCTGTCAAATGCAGATTATTTCACTTTCCCGAGAATCCGTTAACGGGAATACGCGTTGTACCAACTGAAGAACTACGGGAGCTGTTCGATTTCCCCGGAGCAGGTTAACTGATTGAGAGAAACAGCGAAGAAGACGAGTCAAAACCCATACGTGACTGCCTATTTGGCGTTTGACAGGCTGATATGCATTGTGGTCGAGCATCGTTAACAGTTACCATAACCGGCACAGATTATCGATATATCACAATCTATCGGTCGAACAACTCAGTTAACAGCGGGTGAGCCGAGTTTACATATGACACACCAATAAACCGTAATATATAATAAATCATTCATTTCCAGTGGCCCGAGCGTCGGGGCCCCCAGAGCCCATAACGAGTGTTGGCACACCACCTGGTTTCCTTCAAATTCCAGACCCCGCCTGAGCCCAACGACCATTGTCTCCCACTCATCCTCAGCGCATCAATACAGACAGTGAACATCATCGCAGGCTTTTCAACCACAGAACGATTCATTTCGTCAGCGATTGCCGTTTCATTCGCGTTTATCAATCACCGCTCATTCTGCTATTTCACGACGACAACATTTTATTCACGAACACAATGAGCGCATTCACACAACGCGCAATATTTCTCCGATAACGCTCAATGGTATTATCGGTACCAGGCGAGGCCATATTTATTTGATGAAGTTGCATGTAACGACCAGAATACTGGCGCCCAGGATTTCAATTTAACTTCGCGACACGCATGAGTCTTTTCATAATAGTTTTGAAGACAGTCGCTGTACCGATACCATTCCGTCCGGTTAACACAGCGACGCATCGCTGGTCAGAACCAGAGGATCAGCAAATCATCAACAGCGTGTTAATCGAGCACCGCCCGCCACACACCGGTCAATACCTGCAGACGAACCTGACAAACCAGAACATACACCACGCGAGAGCCAGCAGGCAGCAATCATCGACAACAAACGCACAGTCAGAGGCAGAACAGATCATGTGCCAGAGAGGTTGCGAGATGCCACCGCGAAAGCCTTCAGCGAATCACGCCAACACCATCAATTATACCGCACAGATCGAACCTCGATTGCTGGGTCAGCTCAAATTTTAAACGACGTCACGACACAATTGTTCAACACCATCGTACCGTCAACAGTCAACATGAATAAATCAATAAAAGACAAAATCAAAGAAAGCAGTTATTACTCAATCAATGGCCTTGTTACCCCATCCTTTCAGCATCAGGAGTTGCGCAGTTGGTTTCTCGAAAGAGCATTATAATATGCCGAACGCCCGCCTTAACATTTGTAATCGGTTAACAGCGAGGGGAAATAAATCAAAGGCTTCGATCTTTAAAATATCCGAGTTAGAGCCCTCAGAGCCAGTTTATTTAGCCCTCACACCAAACATCTTTATTCCACAGCATAATGTCAGAGAAATGAAAACGCTCACTTCGTCCAATGTCACGCTAACATACCGGTGGCCTGATACAGCAAAGGATCAACAGATTGTAAATGCCGTATTGAGAACACACACAGGTCCATTAAGAAACATTCCATTCCCTGCAAGACAGAACATCTCATCTCAGAACCAGTGAAAAGAACCACATGCCGCAAACACACCAGATTATTTAAAGAACACTGGGCAGATTGTTTAGGTCAACATCATCTTCGTTCTGTCGGCATGCCCGTGACGAGTAGCCGGCGTTCGCATTCATTTAGATCATACTGGCGATAGGTTGCCGGCGGCCATTTAACAGCCTTTAAGAAAATGCCCGCGTCGTATATTTCGTCTGCTTTCGCATTCAACGAGAAGTCGCTCATCGCCGTGCACCCTGATTTCAGTCCGCCTGCATCGGCGTTACGACCTCCACCACAATTGCTCCCGCACAACCTCGAGGTAAACTTCAGGTCTTCGCTGCCATCAGGCCGCAAACATTCAGCCCCCGTCATTACGTTCCGGCAGGTCAGAAAGACAGGTCCATCTCGCATCACGACAACGTCTTCCCAGCGGCCGCGAAAGCCCTCGATTACCTGATCGAAGAACAATGTGTTCCACAATATTTTCATTAACGTGTTTTACCACCACCCTCTCCAACGACGCAGCGTTTTACCAAACGATACAGCAACATCATCAAGAACCTGATACGCGTCTGATATCAATGAAATCGCCGACGATTTGAAATGCATGGGTTCAGTCACTTCGTAGAATATTGTCTTAGCTCGAATTATCATCCACACAGGTTTCAAAAGTCGATCGCTGTTTTTCAGACAGCCGGGCACTCCACAAACCATTATTGCCGATTGTTCGAGCGTGTCAATTACAGGTTGCCAGAGCGCGCCCTCAAACAGTCTTTACTTTGCCGCAATATAGTCAACAATGACACTATCTATTGCGCGTAACCTGCTTTGTGGTCGATCACCAAAGCTTGAAGCGATACAACAGCCCGCTGCTCATCGATCCAGCTTGCGCCAGCCCAACATTGCCGGCAATATTACAAGCCAAAACATTCAGCCCGCCAGGCACGCGAAATTCGCGATACCGTTTTTTCTTTTTCGGGTCAGCAGAAGACCATGGTCAGACACCACGTAATGCATATAAACATTAGCATTACAACACGTCAACAACCGCATCGTCAGAAAACAGGCCGTTGCGCCCGATGCAACAGTACCCGATTCGATTACGGTCATGAATGATGTCCTCAATCAGCTAGCATCAAATATTTAAATGGAAGCTAATTATTCAGAATACTTACGTCAATTGGCGATTAATACGAGCTGAACTCAAAAGAGAGCAGAAAGCGATTATAAACATAAAATTAACATTTATTTGCACCAATATTCATGAGGATCGCGTCACAGTGAAACATGCCTCAAAAAGCAGTAATCTCTGATATTCTTCAATTGCTCATCATACTTACAGCCCTTTTCGTAATTCACCGACGATTACTGAAACCGACTTTCGAGTTACCTCATCGTCCTCGAACGTAGACCAGAACATAAAACCGATCTCTGCAAAGGAGTCTCTCAATTTTGCAGAGCAGTTAATCATCCTGCCCATGCCTTGCATCAGGTCTGACCGCAGCGATCTAGCCTGATGGCACGCATCTCACCGCTCCAGCAACCACCCCATTCTGGCCACCCTCGTCACATGACAGACAGCCGCGATCACTGGTCCATCTCGATCACTGAGGTCAGCAGTCCTTCCATTCATCTTGTCAAAAATACTCACTTCGGCTCATCGTCCCGCCGATATGATTACAATCACATTGTGAAAGCTCATCCACCACCTGTTGGGGTCGCAGTGTCTCCAACCAAACAGTTACACCCATCTTCGCCACTACCTAATAATATTCAACACGATTAAGTACCAGACGCCGTTGAACATTGCCGTGAAATACCCCATCCAAAATACATTACCCCATCATGCCCGTACTATTACCGCACCAGCAGGATCAGTTACTTCGTTTCACAGAAATTACGAACAAGACAGCATTATCGATACTCCGCAGCCACATCAAGAATGCTCGCGGTTACCTCCCACACGGCGATTCGCCCCGTCTACGAGGCAGTGTCGACCTTCGACCGATTGATTATACAACATATTCCGACTGAATCAGCATCAGCAAAAATACACCATCCACACGATTGGTATCGCGACATGTGTTTTCACACACCAAAAATCACAGACTTTGCGTTCATCTATATAATTGAATCAAAACGAATTTCCGTACACCGTTCGTTACGATAATGAGCCTTCAGATTTGGATTCCAAAAATCAACGATATACTGTTTAGCGTATCATATCAGTTCACTAGCTGAATGTACAATATCTTCACAGATATTCAACACAAAGCCATATTTCCTCAGCTAGCACGCCAGCCCGTTTACTTTGTCCAGACCCTGCGCACATATCATCGTCGACTTCACGAGAAGTCTTACAGCGTCACGCCCCAATTAAAACACCGGCGCGATACAGGTCACAATTCATTGTACCATTTACCAGCAATCGAGAAAACCCATGGCAGACACCCACGATCAGATTAACGATGCCAATCGCACGAACATTGTAATATACCATCAATTCATCTCTGTCCATTTCAATACTTTATCAATAAGCCTGAAATAGCAATCAACGTTCACCCTCACTGACGGTCACTTGCGATACTGGCACCCACCGCTGGACTGCCGGTCGATCAGTCATTCCGGCCTGTTCAACGAGTTTCGCACCAGCGTTCTCCTCCTCGATGAAACTGCCGAACCACTGGCTCTGCTGCACTCTGCAACCGCCCTCACTAGTCAATCTGTTCAACCGATTCCGGTTAACGTTACATTTTGCACCACTTGTCGTCTGTTTTGAGCAAAAGATCATTGAACAGAAACCATCGAACGAACTCATACGACTTCTTCATACATACTAGATGAAATATAAGACTACCGCCTTATCGCGAATCTTCGCGCGATACGACGGTCAACATTATAGATATCCACGTATACGGCTTTGGCAATCAGACATCGCTTTTAGTCGATTGTCCGGTTCAATCCGCCAGTCCAGCAAGAATTAACCGTCGACCTTATCTCACATTTTTATATAGCGAGATCCGGTGCGACCAGCTCATCGACAACGCAAAGACTTTGTCATAAATCAACGCAGATCTCGTCTCAAAAACACCAGGCAGAAGCCCACCAGCCCGACCACGCAGCATTGAGAACATTGCCTCTGCCTGTTCCAACGCCTGAAGAGACCTTTCTCATATCACCCTATTGCACAGATAACACACTGGTATCTGCCCAGCTCAAATGCCTGGCTGAAAGATTACTGAAAATTGGCATCATCTATTTTGAACGGTTTGCTGCCTTCGTTCTCGTCATCGCCGCATTCCGGATCGTTAATTCCGACCAACGCAGTCGTCCGCCAGCCACGTCCCGGCATAGCCCCGCGCCAACGCCATGTTGATAGCATAGATTCTACTCAAACTATCATGCTGAAAAAATTGATAAATCTATTTTCATCCATCAATTTGAGATTTTATCGTCTGTATCACAAGTTTTCCATCACCATCAGAGCCTTTGTGTGTTAATAATGTAACAAACCACATGTGCCAGTATTATTGTGCGTATGACCGCCACTTCCCCATGACATTTAAAAACTTCATCTACCACAATAATGGAGATCTGGAAAGTCAATAAATTAATTTTTTTTCATCATCAGGCCCTTTATTTAGACATATAGGGAGCCCACTGAGCCTACTGGAACAGCCAGTCATTTTGTGATCAGAGTCAATATCATTTTTGTCTGGTAACAGACTCACCAGGAATCACAACATGTCCTCAGATTAGCAGCAGCCTGAACTGATCTTCCATTGAGACATTTGTTAGATAACATGGCTATACCACTAGTCTCTTACTGGAATGTCACCAGTCCGTGCCCATCTTGTGACTGTGAGTCACCACCACTACTTTTTGCCAGTTACGGCACTGCACATCCACCAGAAACCACCAGATGCAATGCACAAGAGTCTTCATGTTACAGAGCTTTATATTTTACAAACAAACCTTCTTGTGAGAATTCTGTAGCTTATGCGAGATTTATTTCTCTAGGAAAAAGCAAAGTCCTCACCAGCTCTTATCCACTAGTACAGAGTTTTATATTGCCTACTACAGATTTTCATTGTCAAAGTGATAAACATAATTTTAACAGGATTACGCGATAGTGAATTGACTCTTTTCCTGCTTTAAAAATAGATACGATCATTTTTTAAAGTCCATCGGGAAAAATTTGTAAGCGAAGCACCTTTGAAATAGAGCCTTAAATTGCACTCGATGAGTCTTTCCCTGAGTCCGAGAATTATATAAATGTTTTATGGAAAACGGATTTTCTACTTGTCGATATTGGTGTATACTTCCTGTTACAAAACGAAATATGATTATATGATGTTAGGAAATAAATTAATGGACTAAGTGGATGCCTTAAAGAACACATAGTATCTAACTAAAAAATCTTATCTCAATGGAAAGATCAATCTTTCCGAGTTCCAGGAGAACAGCCTGCAATTACTGAGATGTGTAGTCACATCTGGTGGTTCGGTGAACTTCTGGTACCGTAAACCGCCAGACAAAAAGTGAGTGGTGGTGACTCTGATCACAGAAGGATGACACAGACTGGTAATTATTCCAGTAGGACTAGTGGAAGCCTTAAAGAACACATGGTATCTAACTAAAAATCTTATCTCAATGGAAAGATCAATCTTTCCGAGTTCCAGGAGAACAGCCTTGCAATTACTGAGATGCTTAGTACATCTGGTGGTTCTGGTGAATCTTCTGGTACCGTAAACTCGACAAAAAGTAGTGGTGGTGACTCTGATCACAAAAAGATGTGACACAGACTGGTAATTATTCCAGTAGGACCAAGTGGAAGCCTTCAAAGAACTACATGGTATCCTAACTAAAAATCTTATCTCAATGGAAAAGATCAATCTTTCCAGAGGTTCCAGGAGAACAGCCTTTGTAATTACTGAGATGCTTAGTACATCTGGTGGTTCTAGTGAGATCTTCTGAGTACCGTAAACCGTGCAGACAAAAGTAGTGGTGGTGACTCTGATCACAAAGATGTGACTGAGACTGGTAATTATTCCAGTAGGACTAAGTGGAAGCCTTAAAAGAACACATAGTATCTAAATAAAAATTTTATTGATGAAAAATTAATTTAGCTGACTTTCAGATCTCAAGTATTATGGTAGATGAGATTTTTAAATGTCATGGGAGGAAGTGGCATCATACGCACAATAATACTGGCACATGTGGTTGTTTGATCAACACACAAGGCTCTGATAGTGATGGAAAAACTTGTGATACGAGATGCGACTAAAATCTCAAATTGATGGATAAGAAAATAGAGTTATCAATTTTTCAGCATGATAGTTTGGAAGTAGAATCTATGCTGTCCATACGTGGGCGTGAGCGCAGCTATACTCTGGAACTGTGACTGCAGAACTTGACTTCTGAGCTAGTCGAGATGCTGATCGAAAGTCTTGTGATGTAGATGTTTAACCTTTTAAGGAACGAGGAGGAAACCTTTCCTCTCCGTTCTAAACTTAAATTCAAAAGCAGATTCATTCTTGTCCAATGAAATAGATCTCCAACTCTAGGTGTTGCCAGGCGTTTGAAAGCAAATGAAGGCAAGATGTAATTATTATGGAGCCACGATACATCTGACAATATGCTATAGGAAATTGATAAGGACTATAACTTCAAGAATATTAGAACAGGTAGAGTATTTAATCTTCTACTGCTTCCAGTGTTGGTGGAAAAGTGGCACGGGAATGGAAAGACTACAAAGTACCTGAAAAATTTATTTTGAAGGGCAAGATCTTTCTGCATTGATTTAGGACAAAAGTCTTGCATTTATGGAGGATCTTCGAGATTATATTTTAATACCTTTTATAAAACAAATGTAAAGATAAAAATCTATAATCCTAATGTAATGGGATTGAATCGTTTACAATTGGATACAGTTCAAAGAATTTGGATTGGAGACCAAATTTTGCAATAATTACGAACTACAATCAACTTCAAAACTTGACAATATTAGTGATCCTCTTTGTTACCAAAGCCATATGGAATCTATAATGTATTTGGCAAAATGTCCTATTATACATACAGAGGTTCACGATAAAAAGATTTTGAAGATAAAGATATTCCTCTATTTCCATCCTAGTAACTGTATAGAGAAATCATACGAGTTCGTTCATTCTATCTGATGGAAAATTCTATTCAATGGCAATCTTTCTCAAAAATAATGAGCAAACAAAAGTAGATTTTAGAAAATATAGCATTGAAAAGCCAAATCGGACAGAGCCCTATCAACTGCCGAAAGAGATGTGAAACTAAATTAGAGGCAATTTATAAGATACAACTTAAATTGTGGTCTCAGCAGATTTCTAGTAGATCAAGAGGAAAAACTATGTTTCTTAGAAATAAATCTGTTGGGCAATTTGGAATGACTAGTCAACCATGTAATTTATGATTTAGAACATAGCAAAATTACTAGTATATGGACATCAATAAAAAGAATTAACAGATGAGCAAATTGTAAATTTGCCTCTTTTTCAAAACTATTTATTACAATAAAATGGTAGTATAGATGCAGAGAATCAATTGATGAAGTATAATTACAATATTCATGCGGTTGAAATGCGTCATTATAATCCTAATCGAATATGTTCACCATATGATTTTTCCTCAATGCTTAATAAATGAAATACAATAAAGATTTATATTTTTATAGTATCGTCGTTCGCCAGTTGACTAAAGGTTATAGAATGACCTTATTGCAAGATTTTCTCTCAAGTCGTTAGAATATATTCCTAATGATTATTATATGCTCACCAAGTTACTGGATAGAAATAAACTTGGAGAGGCACAAGCAAAATTGCTAGCTCATCAATGGAGCTTTTGAGAAGTACTAAACTTTATGTTGGATAAAGAATATGCTTTTCTGTGAAGATATTGGGCATTTATCAGCTAAGGATAGAACTATTCATGATACACTGTTTCCAATAAACGATGCCATAATAGAATTTGATTTTTAGAGTCAAATCTAGAGGAAAGGTATTTATTATCTTAACGAACTCTAATTTAATGCAGTGCCCTACTTTACAAATTCGTTTTTACTCCCGTGTAGGTTTAATTATATAAAGATGTATTGAACAAAAATCTGTATGATGGATTTTGAGTGTGTAGAGTACATGTCGCTGATAGTCATAATATACCTAATCAATATATGGAACGAACTTATTTTTGCTAATGCTGCGGTTAGTCGGATATATTTGTATAATCACTCCCAGTCAGAGGTGTTACCTATAATGTAGAACCTATAGGAATGAATCCTTTATTAATGGGAGTAGTCACTAACTATAAAGCATTTCTCTTGATGTAAAAACTGCGGAAATATCAATAAATACCTATGCAGTTTTTAATGAAGATTTCTATGAAATAAGTAAGCACTACAATTCCTGCTTGTACAAAAGATTGCAATTATTGAGTACGGGCATATTAAAATTGTCTATTTTTGGATAAGGACTATTCTGCAGCAAATGGTCTTCAACGGCCTCGTGAGGTCTGGAAGATTTTCGCAAGTAAGTTGGTATTTGAAAAAGATAGTATTAAAATTTGCACAAGATCATGAATCTGTTATAACTGTTTAGATTGTAGAGCCTGCAGCCTATTAGATAAATTGGATAAGTCACAAAATGTAATTATAATCCTTATAAATTAGCTTGGGATGATGACCAGAAGTGATATTTTTAATAAGATGAATAAATTATGGAAAAAGTTTCATGCTATTTTCAATATGATCAGATGGATTGTGGTCCAGCGACTCTATCTGCTATCTCATCTTATTATGGAAAGAAATACTTATTCAGGAATTGAGGAATATTGCATTTATCAAAGAATGGGGTAAGTTTGCTAGGTATTGAAGATGCGGCACATAATATAGGCTTCGATACCTTAGCAGTTAAAGTTTCTATTGAAGAAATGATACAAAAACATCCTTTTGCCTTGCATCCTACATTGGGATAATCCCATTTTGTTGTACTCTATAAAATTAAAGAAGATCTTTTTGCAGAAGATTCAGTTTTTATATTTCTGATCCTACATTCGCTGATAAAATTAACTCAAAGTCAGTTTCAGGAGCATTGGTGTGGGCTTGATGGAAAAGGAATTGGATTATTGTTAACACCAACAAAAAGTTTTATGCTACCCAACCTCTCAATCGTCCAATTGGATTACAAAAAGAATATAAAAGGTATATTAGGCAAATTTAAGAAGGAAACTATCAAATTCTCTTTTGGGGCATGTAAAGCAGTATTTTATGATGTTTTTCCTTTCTTTGACACAGTCCCTCATAGATATTGGAATTGCAAATAAAAATGTTAATTTTATATTTATAATCCTTTCTGCCCAAATTTTCTCTTTTGGGTTCAGACCATTATTGAAGTTATTCGAATTGGGTGTTGTTATATAGTAACTCCTTAATTGACATAGAAATTATTTTCAATTTTCTGAATAAAATAATTAAAACTTCCATTTAAATTCTTTGATACTAAACAGTTGGGGATTTGCATCCCGCATTCATGACCATAATCGAATCCAAAAATTTTCATATCTCAGAGTATAACTGTTGTATTTTTCTTTCTGACATTCGCAGTTTATTTTTATTTTATTAACATACTATAATACTAATATTTTACTTATATATATATGCATTACATTAGTGTCTATTCTATGGTCTGTATACTTTGTTGAAAAAGAAAAACTTGATTATCATAGATTTCGCGTACAACGTGACAATCAACAAGATGTTTTTGAGCTTGTGAAAATGGTATTGCCGATATAAAACTTAATGGTACAGAGCAATATAAACTGGATCGATGGAAAAATAGCCAAATAAAATTATTTAATATCAACTTCAAAAACTTTGAAAAATTGATCAATTACAAAGTATAGGTTACGCTTCTTTCAATAAGATAAAAAGATATCATTGTTATTTATATTGCAGCAAAAGAAGTTATAAAGGAGATATGACAATAGGAACGCTCTAGCTATTTTACTATATAATTGGTACACTCAATGAACCAATCCAACAAATAATAGAGTTTATTAGGAGTCTCCAGTATGCAAAACTTAGCTATGATCGACTTACAGAAGTACAATTAATGGATGATGAAGATTCAGGTACTAGGGTTTCCTCAGACAGTATTCCTACAGAGAGTAGTAAATTTATACATTTAAATCATCTTGATTTTCATTATTATGGGCCACGCTCCCAAGGTTCTTGATGATATTTTGCTGTACACTATCCCATTTGCTAAAACAACTGCAATAGTTGGAGAAAAGTGAAGTGGTAAAACCACATTAATAAAATATTACTTAAATTTTATTATAACTATTCTGGTGGACATCTTCTACGATCAAATTAATCAAAAAGAACTTTCCAGTGAAAAAGCCTTAGGAGTTGTTGTGGTGTTGTGATGCAGGATGGATATATCTTTTCTGATACCTGAACGTAATATTGCAACAGGAGGGGAACTGTAAACAAAGATATGCTTTTGCGAGCTGTTCAAATAGCTGAATTAGAAGATTTTTGTTAGAAGTTTACCCTCAGGGGTTTAATACAATGCTTCGGAACTGGGCAATGGAATCTCTGGAGGTCAACGTCACGCATATTAATTGCAAGAGCAGTTTACAAAAATCCCAAATTTCTTTTTATTTGATGAAGCGACTTCCTCGTTGGATGCAGAAACTGAACGGAAAAATATACGATAACCTTGACATTTTCTTAAAAGGAAAAACTGTTGATTAAAATAGCCACCGGCTTAGTACTGTCAAAATGCCAATCAGATTATAGTCCAAAAGGTCGTATTATTGAATGCGAATACATACTGAGCTTATAAATGCAAAAGGAGCATACTATAATTTAGTGAAGAACCAATTGGAATTAGGAAATTAAATTATGAATACAAACAATCTGCAAAAAGAATTACTTTTCGTTAAATATGGTCTAATTATTATATTTGTTGCAGCATGCATGTTCTTTTTCACTATGGATTCTAAAAATTAAAGATATTTCTATCTTACAAAGAATAATAGAATATTTCATTAATAGACCTGTATTATGAAAAGCTCTCAACACAACATTTACAATCTATTGTCCCCTTTGCTAGCAGAATATCATTACAGTATATTGCGTAACGATTGGGATAGTGAAATGAAGCGTTTCATTTCTCTCTGACATTGCCTATACTTTCTAATAAATTAAAGATATTTGGTGTAGAGAATTTTCATCGCTAAAGTCTCTATTGAAAAATTTTCCCTAATGCCAGATAAATTTCTTGCAGTTTTTAAAATCAAGAAACCTTTGACACAGTTTTAGTATCAAAGTTCCCCATATGTTGTAATTACAAAATATTAAAACAGGCGTTTCTCAGCATATTACTTATAAAGATGTTCAGGAAAAATGGACTGATATATACTCTTTCAAAGAAAAACCAACTATAACACCTTTTTCTGATACTGAGAAAAAGGATAAATTTAACAAAACCATTAGTTGTGGAGTAATATGTTTCTTTTTGATTTTATCTTTTATTTGATTTATTCTATCATACATCTTTTGGCTATTGACTTATTAATTTTGATAGGTATTGTTGAACATTGTATCATGGCAATCATTTAAAACATCTTTAGGCTATTATAATCATTCAATCTATATGCAATATAATTGATAAAGGTATTTGCTTTCTGTGATTCACTCTAAGGGCTCAGCAGGTGATGAAAAAGCATCTCCTCAGCAGACCTCTCAGCTTTTATGACTCATTCTACCCTCACAGCCTATTGCGCTATTTTTAATTATAAGATTTTATTTATCAATGAGTTGCTTATACCTTTTAGCTCTCGCGCTAATTGTATATTCTATAATTTATCAAATTCATCTACAAGAATATTGTATTATATGTCTTATGACATCTATATGTGTGATACTTCAGTCTGCATATTGGTAATTTGTAATCCTCTAGTTCCTGATTATGATGCATGCATGTATTAACCTCTGGACAGGAATGGTATCAATTTGTACAACATTTATGCTAAAAAGCTATTATAAGAAAAATAATAACATTGTATGCAGAGTTAAAAATTTAGAAATTGATATACTATAACCCGAATATTCTGAATTATTTTTATACAACTTCATCAAATAAATATAGCCTCTTTATACAATTTACCATTAATACTCATTAGGCGATTATGGAGAAAAATATAATAATATTACTGTCTTTATTCTTATGATTATTGTAAAGATGCATATAAACATATTCGTAAATTAAAATATTATCATCCTTTGAAATATAGAATTAAACTATTGATTGATACAAAAGACACTAGATAAAGCAACCCAAGATATTTTTCTAGTTGACGGAAATAGATAATTCTATAGATTTAGAAAAAGCCTCGCGATGATATTTTTCTCTATGATATGTCACTAAAAAAGTGGATAAAGAAATAGAAGACCAAACCAATCTTCGTATAATTCATTAGATAAGAAAAATACAGTCTATAGAAGAATTTAAGAGAAAACCAAATTAGTGATGTACCAACACTCATTATAAATAATCAAATTTATCTTCAGATTACTATAAAATAGATGATTTTATTATATAATATACAGTTTATGAATATTTTGATTTATATATTGAGATTATTGTTATATAGTAAATAATAAAATCAACTCTACCATATTTAGCAGGGTTGATTTTATTATTAGATTTATGATATATCGATATCCTATTATATGCCAGTTATTGAGTAGCTATTCAGCGATAACCAATATATACAGTGCATATCAATTTATCAAACCTTAAATAAGGCTTGAATCGCATTATATGGAGTTTTGTCGTGCTTCTTAGCTGTTTCTACAATCGAATGAAGTTCAAGAAAAGCGTCTGCTCCGAAGTCTGAACGAAATGTACATGAGTTCTTCAGTTTGATTTTTAGCTTGCGTATTCCCCGTTCGCTTCCATTATTGTCAGAGGGTATCATCGGATTTTCAAGGAAATTGAAAATGTAGTCCCTGCATTTGACTAGGCCTTTTTTGAACGTAATGAACTTTTTACCAAGCTCCCTCTATATTCTGTTTGAGCAGATTGTCTAAACGTTCAATCCATGACACCTTGTCTATAACGTCGTTCGGATTGGTGTTCCGCTCGTGAATGGCTTCACGGAACAGATTGGTTACTTTCCCAGACCACTCTTGCTCAGTGTTCAACTCTGAAAGATATTGCAGTTCGCGAAGCAAGTGAGCAAGACATACCTGATGATTGAGGAAATGGAGTGCAAAGTATGCGCTATGGCGGTCGGTAACGGCAGTCATTCGTTCCAAGCTGTCGCCAAACTTGTCTGCCAACACCTTCGATGCCTCTTCCATCAGCACGGAAAAGCAGTGTGTAATAAACCGTCTGTGCTATCCATGCCCAGTCGAGTCTTTTGTTACAGTACAAGCCGCTCTCATCGAAACCAACTACTGCTGATGACTTGATATATTCTTTAATCTTATCAATCACAGGTTGCGCATTTCTCTTTGCCTCATTTACCCAGTTCACCAGCGAGCCTTCGCTTGGAGTGAGACCAAATACCTCACGCAAAAAACTTGCTATACGACCGTATGGAAGAAATTGCACGACACTCAGATAAACCACTAGAGTCTTTACGCTTGAATCATATACCACGTTGTTTGACCGCCGTCTCGGTGCCGTCCGAATACGTTCACCACAGTTCTTGCATACCATCACATAGTGTCGGATTTCCCTTGATTACGGGCTTCAACTCTGGAATGGAAATAACCTGCGTCACATAATCAAGTACACGCTCTGCGTCTGATAAAGATTCTCCGCAACGAGTGCAATAGTTGGGTACCTCATCGATTATCTCGTCAGGTACGGAAGAGCAAGACAACTTATGCCCATCATGTCCCTTTTGTCCTCCCGGCTTCTTACCACTTGGCTTACGGAGGCTTCTTGTTCTTCTGACAACCTCATCCTTCATACGCTCCTTGCTTGGCGGAGTGCTGCTGTTATTAGAGTTCTTGTCAGGTTTTTCATACTTAGCCAAGCGTTCCTGTAAGTTTGTAAGTTCCGTATCTTTCTTGCGGATTTGGAGGTTCAGAGCATTTATGTTACGGTTCAATTTGACAATCTCGGCATACTGCTGGTTGACAGTTTCACGCAACAATCGCATCTCTTCCGTCATGTCTTGTAATACTTTTGATATGTCCGTAACTTGCTCTTTCATAGGTATAAAGGTACAAAGAAAATCTGAAATACGCAAGAAAAACGAGCATCTTTATAGCCTTTATACGAAGATTTTAGAGGAGAGAATACAGACTGGTCAATACCGCTGAATAGTGACTATCGCAAACAAAAGTGTTATGTAAATCTAAAACTAATCAGCAAGGCGACAATTATTACACTATGTAACAGAGTAGTATATGCTTTTATTACGTCTACTTTTGCCTAAAATAATTGTTCGTTATGGAAGAAAGATACAGTGAAACAGCAGGCTCTATGTGAGCTGAGAGAGAACAAAGCATCATCAAGGCTATAAGATATCTCCTTGGTGGTGCAGGTACAGGCAACGTATGGCTGAATGCCTTATGAGGTTTGGCTGACATATTACCGTGTTGACGGTGATAAGGTTGAGGAAAGCTTAACCTGAACAGGCAGAATCCATGCAGAGCAAGATATTTGAGCAGATACAAGGCGGAATGTTTTGGCATGAGCGGTTTGCAATATCAATCCTGAGCTGCGCAGATGAGATTACCATACAGAGTTCCTTTAACCCTGACAACATCGAAGAGATGCTGAATGGCATAATGTAGCCATCAATGCATTGGACTTTAGACGATGACCGCCTTTTTGTCTTCGATGATTTGCAAAGAAAGAAAATCCGTCACTTCATCCACATACAATTTTGGATGGGCGGGGTTTCGTCACCGAATTGTTGATCCGCTGGGATCATTCGTCCGAGGTGGCAGACGAATCAAGGCTTTTGAACTGCGGGAGTGGCTGGAGTAGGTAACTGAGCACGGGGCTTTTGGAGATCAACCTAAAAGAGTGGTTGAGACAAAATTGTAACTCACATAAAAGTGAGGCGAGGAATGCTGCCACCTCAATTATCCATAGCCTCGTGGATTACAGCGAGGCATATGTGCACAACGGCAATGCACAATCTTTGCCAACTGGGAAAAGTCTGCAATCATTTTCCTTTTCCTAAATTCTATCTCGCTTCGCTTTCCGTATAGTTATTATCAGAAAAGTTTTGTTTTACGAGTAGCTCTTGAAATAGCTTCGTTGATATTCGCTACGCCTAATTTCGATCCAAAGGCGTGGCGTTTATGAGGTCTGAGCAGAAATCTTAACGAACGCAGGCATCCTGGTCCGCAATTTCCGTCATGGGAAAGTCCTGCTGCAGATAACAGCAGCACTCTCAATTTCTTCTTCTTTGAGCGATGCACTTCACACTCTTTTCCATCGATGCCCTCAAAAGAGTATTTCCAATAGTTTCTGCCCATTCTTGTGGAACTTACATGCTCCCACTGTTTTATGCGTGGAAGATAGTGATGACGACACACATGCACCTATCCATATCTCACCCTCATCTGTCAATAGAATTGAGTAAGCTGGGTGATTGATCAATCCACTTTTTGTTCCACTCTTCAGATGAAAGTGATAGGACATAGAACATTGATATTTATCAACATTATCGGAAAGTCTCAAAGAACTTAAACCCACTGCTGTTAACTCAACAAGCATTTTGTTCGTCCCTCTGGCACATGCTCCGCAAGTAAGCTTTCGTAGCCCTAATTCCTTCACTTCCTTTCGGCTGTATGTGCCCGTCAAAGAAACAGAGTCTGGCGAAACCACATAAAGTTAGGGCCCTGCCTGTATTAGTCTATCAAGTAAACACTCCTGATAGGTAACGACGAGCTACAAAGTTTCATGTTTGCACCAATGTGAGAGTACATTGGAATCATAGTCAGGTGCGTTGCGCACGGTGTTCGATGCTATAAAGAAATCTTTTATGTCTGTCATATGTACTAAACATACAAGATTCTCTGACATGTTCACCCACAAAAGTACATTTTAATGCGGAATACTGCATAAAAGAGCTACACATAAAGTGCACACAGAGAGAGATGCCAAATTACACAAAGTGTAATAGATGATATTCGCATAAGAGTATTTTTGCCGTATAAATCAGAAACAAAAGCATTATGGAAAAACAGATGCAACATTTAAGGACTACTATCTTCATGGCAGACAAAAGCGAGTCTGATGGAAATAAGCACGTTTGTGGTTAGGAAAATTACTCCCATCACTTATCTTCATTTACAGAAAGAAGTAAAATGAAGATATCAAATCAGTGCTTGAAGAGGAATATTTGTGTGATAACAAATCTCATATCTATATTGCAAAGGGATGCCTTTGGGAATATAGTTGGCCATCAGGAGTTTCCATTGGGATAAGCACAAGACTCTTCCTATTGATATATATGGAGATAAATCCACTGGATACTATTCACGGGAAAGTAAATATAGTTTTTGGCATATACGCGCCTTTGCCGCCGCAGTTGATCTGGAATATCCACATTGACATTGTTCAAGCGGTTAATGGCATTGGCAGTAAAACCGATAGTTGAGGACAAGACAGCCATATGATTGCAGAGATTGACAGCAAAACTAGCCAGAAAGTAATGAAGGTGTTGGGGTTTGTTACATGTCAAACTCGGAAAATCCATCGAATATCTGACATCAGGAGACTGTTCCTGTATGTCTGCAGCAAGAGAGGTATTATGGAGCTTCTCCAGATGAGTGGTGAACTTTGCCAGAGGCTGCATGATTACACTTTTGTGCAATATTTCAGACAACAAATTCAGAATTACACAAAAGTGTAACGATATAATTTGGAGATATAAATATATTTTGCAACATCAAAAAGATAATCAAGTCGACAAGATTATAAAACAGACCCAATCTGTCAAAAGGAGCAATGCTGAAGCATAAACTCTGTGTGGAGGATGTTCAGTGAACCAATTTTTATTCGTTCAAGGATAATAGTCTCTGTGTCATCCAATTGAAGATAAATGTAAGTATACAGAAAATATATAAGACAAATTTTGCTTCTTGATATATCGTGTTAGGACAGATACGAGGTTGTGGGAGTTACTACTTAATAAAAATTAAAGGAAAAGGCATATTTATGAAAAAGGTTCTCATTATATTATTAGCATTGTTCTCATTGTGTTCAGCCAAAGGACAGCAAAATTAAAGGTATAGTGTTGAATAATCAGCACAAGCCAATACCATATGCGAATATATTGTTTTATAATCTCACCAGATACAACTTTCGTGATAGGAACGGGAAACACAAGGCGACGGAAAATTTGAAGTGAAAGTTCCACATACAATACATATTTATTGAGAATAACCTGTTTGAATTACCAGAAATGCCAGATTATTACAAAACCTATGGATGAGTTAACTATTACTCTGAAAGAAGATATAGTTAATCTTCAAGAAGTGGTGGTAAAGTCTCAAGACCAAAAATGAGAATGTCAGACAATGGTATTGCAATGCAAATTGCTGGAACTCCTTTAGATTGGAACAACAGAAGACCTTTTGTTATATTCCAAGCACTATCAAAAACAATAATAGTTATGAAGTTGCAGGGATACCTGTGTTTTATGTTAATAATGAAAGTACGAAGTCTCGGAGCTGGATCGGTTGCCATCAAGTAAAGTGGAAAGTATTGAAGTTATTTATCAGCCTGGAGCTCAATATAATCGCAGCTTCCCTGCCATTATCAAAATTATAACAAAAATGAATATAATGGAGGTGGTATGTATTTACGTTCTCGTATTATCAGGCTGATAGACCTTCTTTTGTCGAACAATGTTGATTGAGTTATATACATAAGTCCTTGGAACTATTTGGAAGTGTAAAATACGAAAATAAAAGATAAACAATAAAAGTATATCAGTACCACTATTTTGAGCGATACTCTATGGAATCAATTTTTAAATCAAGAGATTAAACCAATAAGGAGTAATTTGGATGCTAATATCGGCATGAATTATGCTTTCAGTAAAAATCAGATTGCAGGTTTGGAAATATAATGTTGTCTTCCATCCATCACAGAGGACCAAAGGTGCCATATATAGTTCTATTTTTGTAAATGGTCGTACTTTTTGATGAGTTCAAAATTCAGTATCAATAGATGATCATCAAAAACCAGAACATCAGTTGGATGTGTTCTATACTGGTAAAGTCGGGTCACTTATAGTAAATTTCTGATGGAACTTTTTAACTAATAAAGAAAGTAATGAGTTCAAATTATGAAGAAACAAGTACAGATGGAGAGCCGTAACATACATACAAATCAAATTATTAGAAATAAGCTGATAGCCTCAAAAATTAAAAATTCAATATCCTATCTTTTAGAGGTATGCTGTCATGTGGACAGAATATATCCATCAAAACGTGAAGATAATTATACAAATTTAGAAAAATATATTCCTTCATCAGGGAGTGAAAGCAAGATGTCTAATATGTCTATATTTTTAGAATATTCGAATAAGCTGCCTTTCGGTGTCGCCAAGGCGAAGAATACGTTATGAAAACGAATATACAGATTATCTTGATGGAAAGACTTCTAATTCTCAGGAGTATGAATATAGGAATTGGTTTCCGAGCATTTCGTTTAGTTCAAAAATCCAAAACCTATCTTTGCAAATTGGATATACAACTCGAACCCTCAGACCAACATACACACAGCTAAGTGGTAATGTTATATATGGTAATCGTTTCCTATGGTAAACTGAAATCCTTATCTTCATCCAGAATATATACACAATATATTCATATCAGGATTATGGAAGTTTGTTACTTTTTCTTTAAATTATGAGCATTCACAAAATGCTATATTGTACTGGCCTCTCCTGTTCCACAACAGTCGGCTGTTTCATGTATTTCATTTATAAATTTACCATCACTCAATTCGTTCTCTGCATCTATTGCTTTATCAAAAACAAATTGAATTTGGTCTCTCAATTATCTGTTGCTGTAAAAAGCAATGGCTAACACTAGACTTAGAAGGAGAAGTCCCTCATCAAATAAGCCTATATGGCAAATGAGTTTCAATAACATTATAAAGTTCAATCATAGTTGGGTTCTTTCTGCTAATGGTTTGGTTTATAAGTAAAAGGTAATACTAAAAACATGGAATATCGTAAAAATTTTGGAGCAATAGACATTGAGTTACTAAATTGCTTTTTGAAGGATAACTTATCAATACAACTCAAAGCTAAGACATACTCCATTCTATAAAGAATACATCGACCTTAATGCCAAAAATATCAATATGCCACAAGAATCTTGGACTGACAGTCGGCAAGTTATCCTTACACTTAGTTATAAGATAAATAAAAACAAAGCAAATTTAAAGGATCTGGTGCTGGAGAAAGTGCTATAAAACGCTTATGATATGACAAAGATACATTTTTCAAACAACATGACTCTATAGGTGTGGAATAAGTTGTCTCACAATGTATATGTGCATTTTGGGAAAGGAAGTTAGTGTAAACCAACTTTCAAAGAAATGTGTTATGACAACCGAAGGTGTTTCTCTTGTCAATTGTAGAAACTTCAAAATCTATTGGGTTAAAAACACATAGCACACGCTTAAACGCAGATGATTTGACATCTTCTATGCGTTCACCTTGCATCCTCCATTGGAATCAAAACCATTTTGTGGTTCTGTATAAGGTCAAGAATGGAAAGACATTCTATATTGCTGACCCAGGTAAAGGACTTATCAAGTACAACCTTGAGGAGTTTAAGAAGCACTGGATCAGCACTCAATCGGACGGTGAGGAGAAAGGCATCGCCATGTTCTTGGAACCCACACCAGCCTTTTATGAAAAGCAGACAGATGAACAGCCAACAGAGGAACGCTCATTTAGGTTCCTATTTGGCTATATCAAGCAACATCGCAAATACTTCGGGCAGATTGTCTTGGGCTTGCTGGTGGGCAGCCTTTTGCAGCTTATCCTGCCTTTCCTCACACAATCTATCGTGGATGTGGGCATCAAAAACCAGAACATCGGTTTTATATGGCTGATACTCTTAGGACAACTGATGCTTACCGTGAGCCGTACTGCCATCGACTTTATCCGTCGTTGGCTGCTGTTGCATATTTCGCTGCGCAAACATCTCATTGGTAAGCGACTTCTTTATCAAGCTCTTAAAGCTCCCTATGTCGTTCTTCGATACAAAACTAATGGGCGATCTTATGCAGCGAATGGGTGACCACAGCCGTGTGAATACGTTTCTAACACAACAAACGCTCAGCATCGTGTTCTCACTCTTTACCTTTGTAGTGTTCAGCATCGTGTTACTTTCTTACAATTGGCTCATCTTTACCATCTTTCATGTTGGGCAGCTTGCTTTTATGGCGGTTGGCTTGCACTCTTCCTCAGGCGCAGAAAGGTACTCGACTACGAACTCTTTGAGCAGCAAGCCAACAACAACAACAAGACCTACGAGTTTATCACCTCCATGCAGGAGATAAAGCTCCAAGACTGCGAGCAGCGCAGACGCTGGGAATGGGAGGACGTGCAGGCAGACCCTCTTTGGAGTGCAGATGAAATCGCTGAAACTCCAGCAGCACAAGAGGCAGGTAGCATCTTTATCAACGAACTCAAGAATATCGTCATTACCGTAGTGGCAGCTACTGCCGTCATTCATGGACAACTCACACTCGGTATGATGCTTGCCGTGCAGTACATTATTGGTCAGCTCAATTCTCCTGTTGAACAGTTGATGAGTTTCTTCTATTCGGTTCAAGATGTAAAGATTAGCTCTTGAACGCATCAACGAAATCCACCGAATGGATGACGAGAACGGAAAGCATTGAGCAAACCCGTGAGAAGAAGAAACGAAGGCATAGACCTTGAAAACGTAAACTTCAAATACGACCTCACGCACTGAAAACTATTATAGATGATGTTAGTCTCACTATCCCCAAGGGTAAGGTAACAGCCATTGTGGGCGCATCGGGCAGCGGTAAAACAACACCATCAAACTCATGTTAGGCTATTATCCCGTATTGGGAGGACAAATCAATATTGGTGGAACAGATGTAAATACGCTCAATAAAAATGGTGGCGCAGACAATGGCGTGGTAATGCAAGACGGTGTTATCTTCTCCGAGTCAATTGCCCGAAATATTGCCGTAGATGATGAAGAGATAGACAAGGAACGCGTTAAAGGCTGCCGAGATAGCTTTTGCATCATGACTATGTGATGGGACTTCCTTTAAATACAACACCAAGATTGGGCGTGACGGTGTGGATGAGCCAAGGACAGAAACAGCGCATCTTGATAGCAAGAGCCGTGCTAAGAATCCCGACTATATCTTCCTTGATGAAGCTACCAACCTCGCTCGATGCCAATAACGAGCGCATGATTGTGGAGCATCTGGATGAGTTCTACAAAGGCAAGACGGTAGTTATCGTAGCCCACCGACTAAGCACGGTGAAGAATGCTGACCAGATAGTGGTATTGGATAAAGGCAAAGTTGTGGAAATTGGCAACCACGAAGCACTTACGACAAAAGCGTGTCGCATACTACAAACTTTGTAAAGAATCAGTTGGAGTTAGGAAACCAATATAAAAGAAGTACAACCATGGCAGACGATAAGATAGAACTCTGTAGCGAGAAAGTAAGACATATCATTAGCGAAATCCCTTCAGGTATTGTACGTTATGGTATCATGATTATTACTATCGTGATTTTAGGACTACTTGTAGGGGCGTATTTATCCCTTACCCAGATACTATTGACTGTAAGGCTGTGGCAATTGATAATCAAAAAGTTACTTTACTCATTCCTTATAAATATCTCAATGAGATAGGAGCTAAAGTAACCATAGAATTTGAAGGGTATAACTCAGAAGCATATCCATGTAAAAATGGATTCATTACTAATATTTCAGCACATTCCAGTAAAACAAGATGGGCACATTTCTTTATGGCTCACTGCAAGTTAGTAGAAAAGGTTATAGTCGTTTCACATAATATGACAGAACAGCCTCTATATTAATTAACAATAAAACTATTTTACACCATATTATAAAGCTGTAAATAACTTTATTTAGTTTGATAAGCAGAATGAAATCAATAGATTTTTGGTTCTGACTGTAATTAGTGTGAGTTAACATATGTCTAGACCACCATAGAAGAATAGAATCGCTATCCGATAGCTTCGGCGAGTACCATATCCTCTGCCGATGGTCTTGATTTCTTCATACCGACTACAAAAGATATCGAATTTCGTGCCGCTTAATGCGGGATACGGCATGTTAATTCACACCAAATCCCGCAGAACCAGATTTTTAAGTCTTAATTAGATGACATAGATTAGAATTATGTTTTATCCTCTCTATTTCTGAAGCCACCAAATTTAATATTTCCTGTTTCACACACTGATAGTTAATTTCGATGGTTTCTTTGAGATTATCGGAGCTCATCTTTGTTTCGGAATGTGTTGATTTCAGGAATAGACTGGTATTGCATCATTTCGGCAGAGACTTTGGCGCTATCCACTACAATCTCCGCGTGGAAAATCTTTTTGATCAATACGCTCGTCGAAGTTGTCGGAGACTGCACCTACAAACATACCTTGGGTGGGATTACTGATTTTCGATGCGGGGATAAGACTGTCCATCTGTGTGGAGATAGAGCGTGACTATCGTTGCGGTTAATGGTCATAGACCGTCGTTGTTGAAGCACTTTACCAAAACGCTCGGAAAGCGTCTTGGCAGTTTCGCCCACGACTTGCCCACTAAACACATTACCAACCGTGTTCTGTATCACCTTGCTCTCCTTATCCCCATAATCGCGAGTGAGCTGTGAGAAGTCCTGAAAGCCCAAGCAAACTGCCACTTATTGCTAGCGGGCTGTGGCGATGAGATTGTCAAGTCCACGAAAAATAAATCGTAGGTAACTCGTCGATGATGACCGAAGATTTGAGCTGTTTCTTTATTAATGAGCTTCACGATACGACTATTGTAAAGACCGAGTGCAGCCGAATAGATGTTCTGACGGTCGGGATTATTGCCCACAACAAGCACCTTCGGTTCGTTGGGGTTATTGATGTCAAGTGAGAAATCATCACCCGTCATTACCCAATAAAGTGCAGGAGAAATCATACGTGATAGTGGTATCTTGGCACTGGCGATCTGTCCTGCAACTGGTCTTGTGCCCCGCCCTCCCAAGCGTCCATAAAGGGAGAAAGGTAATTAGCGAGTTCATCGTAGGCGGTGAGTATCGGGAATATTTGAGCATAGGGGCGATTGAGGAACTCAATGGCATGTGGGAAGGTACAGTATTTGCCGTTCTCGTATATCTTCAAAAACCAGATGATGGCTGCCAGCAAGATAATCGGTGACCCAAGAAGTCTCCCTGCTTTTGTATCCACGAACGGTTCAGGTTGAGCATAATAGTGTAGGCACTCTCGTAGGCATCCGATATATCCGTCATAAAGGCAGGATTGATTGGGTTGCAGCGATGGCTTCTTCGTGGGTCGTCAAAGTTAATCACAAAGAACTGCGGTTTTACCTTATAGGCATCCAAATGATTGAGCAAGTGATTATAGGCTATCTCGGAAAGATCGGGAAATTTATAGTCGTAGATGTACATTGCAAAGCCTTTTTCTATCTGCTGCTTGATGTAATTGTTCACAATGGCGTAAGACTTGCTCGAACCCGGTGTTCCGAGTACCATTGAGGCACGGAAGGGATTGACTACATTGATCCAGCCCTTATTCCACTTCTTCTTATAGTAAAAACGTGTGGGGAAATTGACGGAATACTCATTCTCCATCAATCGTGTTTCCTGCATGAAACTCTCGTTCTCCGTGTTGAACACATCGTCCATCAGGTTGTTTTTGAGTAGTCGACTCATCCATACACCTGCCATCAGCAGGCAGATATAGCCCATAGACAGCGTGAAGATGTAGAGCGAAGCTGCTCCGATCTTTCCTATGGGCAATGCCAGCAACCACCAATTCAGAAAAAAGAAAACAAAACCGGAGAAAAGCACCATCCAAATCTTTGGCCATGTGATTTTCTCCTCCTTCACGCCTTTTTGTGTCCCAAGCAGGAGAGCGCAAGGAAAACCACACAAAAGAGTTTTGTCCACAGGATAGATGAAAATAATCCCGTGGTGCGTTGAAAGTTCATCAGTATCTTGTCGATGATACCGAGTGTGAAATGCCACTCGTGAAACGCCTCGTAGCAGAACCAGTAACAGTTAATGAGAAGAAATATCACCGATATACCCTGCAGAGTCCATGACCTTACCTAATGCTCCTTAAATCATCTTTCTCAGCCATAATGCTATTTTATTGTTGTTTGAAAAATTGTTTGAATGTTATTTTGAGCAGTGTACTTAACGCTTCCTGAGTTTTAAGATTTACCTTTACTTTGCTTACGGAGTTTGCGTTGCCATGCCGCTTCTTTCCAATCATCATTGCCCGAAGAGAGAAAGACTTTCCCACCATATCGTCGATAAGTTCATCGACAAGGTTGTCAGCTTTCCTGCTCATCAGACTGTATTGTTTGCATCTGTTGCTGTAGTAGTATCAATCTTGCCATATAGAGCGATTCATCCAAGAACGGATTATTCTCTGGGTTAGAGAAGTACTCGTTAAACTTATTAGCTGCATATCCTTTTACCCCAATCAGGAGCCATTGAGCGCAATGCCCCTTTCATCATCAATGAACGTAATACCATAGAGTCGTCCATCTTATTCTTTTCGGATAACTACACGCAAGCCTTTGTTCCTCCAATCTTGTCGGAGTCTTCCCTCCGTGCAGGAGAAGTGCCGCATTACTCTAATACACTTTTCTTCTGATGGGTTGGTATCAATGGCTAACCATCTGTTTCCGATTTTTGCATCTTGTTCTGAACGGCGGCATAGCCCACACCTCTACCTATGTCCGAGGCGTGAATGGGTGTGCTTGTTTTATTGCCCTTATCATCAGTCGGAACATAGACCAGCCCATTATATTTCTTTCCCGAAACTCCGATCTTGACTTCCTCTGTGGCAAGATTATGTTACTCAGTACGGCATTCAGTTCACCCAAGGAACAGAAGCGATAATGCTTCAGAACCGTGCGAACAACGTTTTGCTACCTGCTCCTTTGATATTCCCTTTGCCAATATCCACCTTGGGCGTTTCTTTCATCGCCTTGTCAGTAACTTTTTGAACTTGGAATGAGACCAAACCTCGTTTCAAGGCATCGGTAATCTTCTTGCTCCTCCGTTTCTCAAACCTGTCGTTAATTTTCTGTCCACGACCGTCTACCCGAAGTGATACGATGTGGATATGCTCACGGGCGATGTCGTTGTGCTTGAACACAATATAGGGTTGCTTTGCCATAGCCGAGTGCTTCCAGATACCCTTGGCAATCTGCGTAAGCGTTCTCATCGGATAGTTTTTCGTCCGGATGCGGATTGAGGGAGCAGTGAAAGACCGTTTTCTTTGTCCTGCATTGCTCAGGTATCGCCTTTTTGCATATCGGCAAGTACCTTATTCATTTGAAAAGCGCCATCGAAGCCTTTCCGAAGTTCGTTCACGCAGAGGACTGCCGCTTCGTTGTGCTGCACTTTTGAAGGTATATCCAATGTCTCCTCCAAGGTTCTCGGTAGAAGAAATCTTTGCAATCATATTCCTTTATCGACTATCAAATTGTTCCGTCAGTTGATGGCTTTCGTTGTAGCGTGATGATTTGACCAGAGATTTTTTCTAATTTTTCAAGTAAAATCTGTGCAGTTTTCACGCTGTGATAAGAGTTTATTGCGCGTACAGTTTGGTTGTAGAGTACGCCTATTCGATGATTTTCGGCAATCAATTCCGAGAGTTTACGATAATAATCCACAGCGGATTTATCTACTGTTATCACCTTTGAACTTTCCCTCCGAGAATACAGCCACGCACAAAATCAGACTTCGATTTTGCACTGGATTTATGGAAAAAGTTCAATGACTTTTGTTGGTCTTTGGGACTGGGAAGGCGGGGATCCCATCTATCCCATCGTTCTACGTTCGGTTTCATCTTCAATTTGGTTTGTTATTACGACTTTGGAGTAATCATTCCCTCGCACCGAGGCAAGGTTCTTTGTCGGCAAAAACGCAGTTTGTCGGACAAAGACACACCTTGCCAATATCAAGAGTTGATACGATTGAAGTATCCACCCTTTTGGGGTGTCTGCTTCGGGACGTTACCTCGTATTATTCTCGCCTGCAAAGTTACGGCGGAGTTTTTCAAATATCTCATTATCAATGGTATTCACTCTTTTCCTCGCATTTCCTGCACTTCATTGGTGTCATATAATCAGCCAAAATATCATTTATTTTGCAGTCAGAACGAGCGAACAATGGCATGATGATACAAGTAAAGATACATCGTATTACCGTTGGCTTACACTCAAAAGATGACAAGAAGGAACGAAACATATTCATAACAATTTGTTGTCATGACAAACTATTGTCAGTACAACAGATAGCAAGAACTATAAATCGTCCCTTCAGACTATCGACTGAACCATACGCAGCCAGAACAAACTGTCGCTGATACCTCTCAAGAATGAGGAGCACATCCAAACATCAAATAGACAAGTAATATGAACAAGAAATATCATTATGGAGAACAAACAACAACGCCTCATCTTTCTGGGGTTCTCCTCGCAAAAGGGAGGAGTCGGAAAAAGTACTCTTGCCGAAATCGTAAGCAGCAGCATTGTACACGAACAAGGCATCAACCTCTTCGTGATGGACTGCGACCTGTCGCAAGACTCTTTCTACAAACTGAGGGAACGTGAGAAAAGTATCGTTCAGGAGAGCGAAGAGCTTTCCAACCATGCAGGAATACTTTCATCACCTTGGCAAAAAGCATACAGAATTTACAAGTCTGCACCCAGGAAGCCGTCAGGACTGCACGAAGTAAAAATCGACGGTATCAGCAACGAGAAGTACCAGTTGGTTATATTTGATTTCCCGGGACATGCCGAACAACCGAACTGATGGAACTGTCCTTCAGATGGACTATATCCTTTCTCCGATTGAAGCCGACATTCAGTCGTTGGTTTCATGTCTGGCATACGCCAAGACCATCACGGAGATTGGAATTTTCGATGTCCGACTCCTCGGATAAAGGACATTATCCTGTTCTGGAACAAGGTGGACAGAAGAGTAAGGAACATCATGATCGATGAATATACAAGCTCATCGACGAATACAGAAGTTACGCTCCTGCCCGGCTATGTAATGCTTACGCACCGCTTCTCCCACGAACCTCCACATACGGACTGCGTGGTGTGTTCCGTTCCACCTATCAGCCTCCTGCAAAAGGGACCGCGAACGGCATGGGCCGATGAACTCGTCTCCGAGATAATTCAACGTCTCAAACTAAAAACGAAAACAGAAAATGGCAACGATTGAGGAAAGAAAACGAACTGGAAAAAGAAGCTGAAGAAAAATGGCAGAGGACAATGTCGTGGTGAAACCTGTCACGGTTCCCAACCCCTTCGATCCATCCGAGGACACCGAGCCTTCCCTCGCAACATCACGAGAGGAAGACAAAAGTTCGGAAGAAATGAAGACGGCAAAAGAAGAACGAACAGACGAAACTGGAGGAGAGGAAAATTGGGAACACGGAACCGAAAAAGAAAGAAAACCGAGAATGAAAAAGTCTCGCAGGTCGTCCCTTTTCCAGCAGAGGAATCACGTTCCTATACTTTCATCCCGTACGTTCGCAAATGCGGACGGCTTTCTCCATCAATTTGGAGACATTACAGAACCTGCGCAATGTGCTACAAGACTTAGGAGAAAGGGTATCTATTGCTTCCTATATTGATAATATCCTCCGGGAGCATCTGCGGGAACATCAGGAACTTCTCAATAATGCAGCAGCAAAGCAAAGACGTAAAACAACAATAACACTATGATGGAAACAATACTTTTCAGTTTTATACTGGTACTCATCATCATTTGGATGATGCTTGGTATCCTGTAGTTCTATATGCGGTATGTATCTCCGTATGACTTCATTATCAAGAAAAACGGAAAGAGCGATGAAGATATCAAGAAGAAAGAAGCAACGAAGAAAAAAGACGGACAGAAAGGAAAAGGAACAATAGAGCAAGCCGAGTTTGTACTGATTGGAAAAAGCCGTTCCACTTCCCCGATTATCCCACAAATTCCCTCTGTTTCATCATCTGAAAATTCGGAGCAGAATAATAATAATTTTGCACCGCAGAACTCCGAAAAGGAGAAAGAATGGAAGAAGGACAACGAAATGGACGTTGATTTCGAGATGGAGAGAGTGGACGAAGATGAGATTGTCCGTGAGGAATTAAACCTATCCATCGAGTCCACATCGGGCGAAGCCGAAATTTCGGAGCAGTCCGTCCTCGCACGTGACTTAGTCCGCCTGCAAAAGTGGGCAAAGAACAGTGAGGAGGCTGATGAGGAAGAAGTCAAAGAGACCGTTCTGCAGCTTCAAGACTCAGACCTGTTGGATAAGTACAAAGAAAACATCGCAAAGATGCTGGGTGAACAAGCCTCGCTATTGGAGAAAATCCGTAAGGCGGAAGAAAAGGAAGAACAGAATGCTCAACCAGCAATGCCATCATCACAAAACTCAACACCTCCTGTTTCTGGCATATCTGACACAGCAGTGGGCGATGCTGACGACAGACCGCTGTCCTATTATCTGTAAAAATGGTTTCTTGATTTTCATATTTCGGAGGAATGCAGGGGTGGC
>BNJU01003900.1_pt1 | contig 29920 bp, 56 predicted proteins | sample 8539281 | NCBI WGS metagenome assembly BNJU01 (sample SAMD00202456, study PRJDB9452) | human saliva metagenome | isolation source: human saliva | place: Japan
TGATGGTGAAATTGTGAGCAGGGAAAACCTGAAGAAGTGTTTTTTGAATCCCAAAAAAATGAGAGAACTCAGAATTTTTTTGAAGGTGTTGTGAAAGTAGATGATTTATAAGAAAAATGAAGTTACGCATTTCTAATATTAAAAGTTAACTTTAAAAAAATTGAATATAAAAATAATTAATTATTAAGGATTGATTTCTGTACAAAGCAGGAGTTAATCTTTTTAATTTTATTTAGTTCAATGAAAATTAAATTTTTTTGAGTTTTTTTAGAGAATAGTTATCATTTAAAAAAATTTTTTTAAATAAGTAATAATATTTTTTTATAGACATTTTTTTATAAAAAAATAAAGAAAACGAATAGGGATTTTGGTAAATATTTTTAATAAAAAAATGTAAATTTAATAAAATATAATAAAAAAATATTAAGACACTCTCTTGATAATTAGATAAAAAAAGTATTATACTTATTGTATAAATAAAAGAAAAAAATATAACTATTTTTCTCAAATTAAAACTAATCAACAAATAATATTTTAAATTGCACTTAGTTAAAAAAATAAATTGTATCGTTAGGAGGAATTATGTCGGAAATATATTTAAAGAGATAATACACTTGAAATAAAATTGATGTTAGAAAATGTTCAAAAATAAAATTTAGTAGAAAAATCAAAGTATTCTACATGCAGAAATAGGAGAAGCTAAAAATCAAATAAAGATGGTGGAAGATAGTTTACAAAAATTAGAACAAGAATTAGTTAGGTTTAGGAGAAATCAAGAATTAGCCAACAGATTAGGACAAGCTGAGACAAAAATAGTAAAGATAAGACAAGAATTAGATAAAAGATTTGGTCATTATGATATTGTAAGGCGAATGACAACAGGAATTTTGCAAGCAACAGATGTTGGTGTTGTAAAAAAAAGTACAATTGAAACGGCAACGGAAGAAATGATGATAAGTACTCCAAGATATTGGTTAGCTCCTTGTTTGGTTGCATTATCAGCTTGGATAAATGATAATAAAAATTTAGATGACATTGCTTTGAAAGAAGCTTTAAATAGAAGTGAAGAAAAAACATCTCTGTTTTTTGCTTTGGTTTGTCGAAGAGCTGGAAGAAAACCATCATCATTAAAATGGATAAGAAAATATTTGAATATGCAATCAGCCAAAAAAATAGATAAGAAAACAACAATATTGATAGATGCTTATGTAAATGGAATACTTGGAGTGGATAGTGAAAAAATTGTTTCAGATAAAATAAATGAATGGATAGATGTTTTGTCAAAAAATGCAAATTTGGTAAAGGAACAAAAGAAAGATTGGGAAAGCTGCAATAGAAGTCTAAAAGAGGATATGTTAAGGATGATGATTATAAAAATTTAGCTCAATATTCGAGTGAGTGGAATCAATTGAAAAAGTGTTTTAGAAGGAGCTCGGTTACATCAAAATTTAGCTGAATATTTTTGATAAAAATATTTAGTGAAAAAAATTAGAATTAAATGAATTAAAAAGAAGAGGTTGATAAGATTTTTAGATGATTTGGTTGAAAAATTATGACGATGAAGAAGTAGATTTGAGAAAAGAGGAAAGACTAGAAAAATTTGGTCATTAAATATAAAGGTGATGAAGATAGGGCTAATCGGGATTTAAGGATAGAGATAAAAAGCGTTTAAAAAGTAGTAAAAAAATTTTTATTCAATTATTGACGGATATAGCAATGAGACCAGATATAGAAAAAGCAAGTGTTGCAACTAGAAAATTTGCTATTTCATTATCAAAGGATTGGATTTTAGATGCCTATAATGATGTTGTTATTAGAAATAGAGCTAAAGTCCCTTTAGATATAACATATAATATTTATAGTTATTTGGGAGGCACTAGAAATGGAGAAAATGAAATTGAGGAAAAAAAGAGGCTTTTTGAAAAAAACATATGCAAAATGAAAAAAATTTTTTTAGAATTGATGAAAATAAAATCCGATGTGGGAAACAAAATTGCGATAGGAATCGGGTTTGCACTGATGTTATTCTTTATTGTAGGTAATATATTTCTTGGAGTGATGGGAATTATTTTAGCATTTTTTTAGGATATAAAGGAATGAAAGAGAAACAAGATAAAAAAATTAATATTGAAGAAGAATATATGAAAAAGATAAATTCAGGTAAAGGAGTAATTCAAGAAATATTTGCAGAAGTTGTAGATTTTAGGGATGAATTTGAAGAAACTGATAAAATTAGTGAAATAGTAATTAATTTTTTTAGAAATTCTTCAGGCTGAACAATATGTGAATTTAGATAAAAAAATAGTAGTCGTAAAAATAAATTTAAGATAAGATCAGAGGTTATTAGAATGGAAAAATAATAAATTATTTGAAAGTATCGAAGAAACAGATAAAGATATAGAAATAAATAAAAAAATAGTGAAATATTTGAAAAACTTCAAGAAATTGAAAAAAAGAGATGAAAAAAATATCGCTAAAACAATATGATTATAAAGAAAAACTTAGTGCATTTGCAAAAGAATTACCTGAATGGTCAATAGAGCCATTACAAATTATAGTGAAAAAGAGGTAAGTAGGGATGAATATGCCAATACCAAGAACATATTATGACTGGAGTTTATTATTAAAGGCACTGAAAGATAAATTATCTGATGAAGATGTGATAGCTGCGATGGAAAAAGGAGAATTTGTTTGGCAAGGAGATTCAAGTGCTCGATTAGTGAGAAGAATATTCAATTGTATTAGAGCAAGAACAGAGATGGCTCATGATAAATTTAGAAATGAAATTCAGCATTTTTCAGAAGAAGCAAATGTTGTAAAGTCTATGATAGCTTTTGAGAAAAGAATTTAAATTTCCTATTAAAAAAATTTCAGAAATACCAAATTTTCCAAAAAAATAGTTCAACAAAAAAATAAGAGAATATATTCAAGAGACGGCAGATAAAGTACAAGAATCTTTGGAAAATAGTACGAAAGATGATAAAATTGGAAGATTACATAGTATTATAAAAAAATAATAAAATAAATTCTTTGTAAAAATAAAGATATGAAAAGAGGGAAAAATGAGTAATTTAGTAGAGGCAAAAAAACTACTGCAAAGATATACACTGGCTAGAATTCCTTTTATTTCAATAAATACGATTGAAAGAGCCAGAACACTAGATATTTTAAAAGAAGTTGCGAATGATAATGGGTTGTCTTTTTTTGTTCATACATTATCTAAGGGAATTTATGATTTAAGTTCAAATAGAACTGCTTCAGAGGATAAATCAATTTTTGGAGCAATGGAGTTTGCTAGTGATGAGATGAAAAAAAGAGAACTTTTGACAATAATATTTACTGAAGTACCAGATTTAACGGCTGATGGTCAAACTGCTAGACAGATGCTGGATTTAGTAACTTTGGCAAATGAACATGGTGGGACGATAATAGTTTTAACAAATAACAGCATTTGGGCAAATTTACAAAGATTGGGAATGACATTGAAAGTAGATTTGCCAGATGAAGTTGAGATGTATGGAATCATAAAAGAGTATATCGATGATTATAGAAGTCAAATAAATATTGAATGGGATGATAACGATATAAAAGAAGTGGCTTCAACATTGACAGGTGTAACTAAAATAGAAGCAGAAAATGTAATAGCTGCATTAATAGCAAATAAAGAGATTTTAAAAAGAGATAAGGAAGATATTGTGTTTGCAAAAGATAGGTTATTTTCTGATATTTCTGGATTGGAAAAAATAGAAGTTAATGAAAATGTAAAACATGTAGGAGGTTTAGCTGGATTACGAAAATGGTTAGATGAAAAAAAAGAATTGTTAAAACCAGAAAAAAGAGAAATGTTAAAAGAGAAAGGTTTGCAGTCTCCAAGGGGAATTCTTCTTGTAGGAGTTCCAGGATGTGGAAAATCTTTATCTGCAAAATCAATTTCTGCAAATTGGAAATTGCCATTGTATAGATTAGATTTTGCTACTGTTCAAGGAAGTTATGTGGGACAGACAGAACAACAATTAAAAGATGCATTAACAACTGCTGAAAATGTATCTCCTTGTGTTTTGTGGATTGATGAGATAGAAAAAGGATTGTCTGGTGCAAATTCTACAAATGATGGAGGAGTTTCCAAAAGAATGGTTGGTCAATTTTTGTTTTGGCTGCAAGAATGTAAAAAACAAGTTTTTGTAGTAGCAACTGCTAATGATGTATCAATGTTGCCATCTGAATTATTGAGAAGAGGTAGATTTGATGAATTATTTTTTTATTGATTTGCCAACTACTGAAGAGAGAAAAGAAATTTTGTTTTTGTATTTTAGAAAATATTTAAATTTAAAATTGAATGAAAATTTTTCTGAAAAGTTAGTAAATCTGACAGAAGGATTTACTGGAGCTGATTTAGAATCAGCTGTGAGAGAATTAGCATACAGAGTTATTGCTAATGAAAATTTTTGAATTAAATGAAGATAATATAGTGAATATATTTGTAAATATAGTGCCATTGTCACAAACAAGTCCTGAAAAAAATAGAAAGTATAAGAGATTGGGGAAAAGAAAGGGCTGTACCTGCTTCAGGAAAACCTATTGGAGAGGAAGAATTGAAAAAAATTCTATTAATAGAACAAGAAAAGTTATAGTTTAATATTAAAGGAGAGAAAAATGCCACGACCGATATTAAAAACAAATAATGTAAATAAATTTTTCTTTTGAATTAAATCAAAAGAGTGAAAAATAAAAAAATCGTTTGAGAATTGATATGGAAGAATATAATTTTATGTTGAGAAAAAGAAGTCCTAAATATGTTGAAGATTTTTTTCTTCTCTGATATAGAAGGATTAGAGAATGATCAGCTAAAAATAAAAAGAATTGATAAATTGAAATTCACAAAGAGTTGCCAGAAATTAAACTTTATGAGGCAAGTGTTTTGTTAGGGATTATCTCAAAATGTTACTTGGGTTATCCTTATGAAGTACATATACTAGATATAGGACAAAAATATAATAGAACATTATAAAATTAATGAAAAATTGCCAGAAGGTATGGAGAAAGCCAGAAATTTAGCTATGAATCAAGCATATAAATTTATAGAAGTTTATAGTGATTGTTGTAGAGCCCGTGAGTAGAAATGGTCAAGTTTCTGTTGTATTTGGCTAATTTTAAAGGAGAAAAAAATGGACGGTCAAGAAGAATTAAAAAGAAAACTTGAAGAAATAAAAAAACGACAAGAAGAATCACAAAAAAAGAAAAGAAAAAGAAATAAATATTTCGCAAATTAATTCAAAACCTTTTACAGAAAAAAGATGATGATTATAGTTTTTTTAGTGCAGAGAAAAAACATCTCCAAATTCTGAAGTAGTATTAAATAGTGAAAGAAAAGCACATTCAAAAAAATTATAATTATTATAAATTTGTATTTATAATAGCATTACTGATGTTGTTACTATATCAAAATTCAAAAAAATACAGGTAATTCATTATTAGATTTTTTTCTAAAAAAAGAAGAATTAAATGGTTATACCTATAAAAAGATGATTCAAAAAAACTTCAACTTTTGAAAGATACTACCACTCCATGGTTAGATAAACTTTATGTAGATGGAGTGAATTTTTTTATAGTAATCCTGAAGTGAATAATGCTTATAAAGATTATTGCAGTTTGGTTAATGAAATAGAGAAAGTCGATAGAGGGATAATGCCAGGAACTGATAAAAGTTTTAGAGAGGTAACTTATACAGAAGTTGATGATGCATATAAATATTACTTAAAAAGAAATTAGTCAAATTAGACAAATTTTTTGATCTTTATAATGGGAATGATGATGATTTGGAAATGAATGCAGGATGTAATTATAGAGGAACGAAATGGAATACTAATAATAATAAATATAAAAGCTGCTAGTTTTAAATCTAATGAAATAACAGAAAGATGGAATCACTACGCAGGAACAATTTAAAATTAATTGGGAAAAAGTAAGAATAGGAATTTTTTGTAAATTATTCTTCCTCAAATTTAATTATAATTATTATTTAACAAGGGGTCAGTTTAAAACCCCTTATTTTTTTAAATAAAAAAATAGAAATTCTTAAATATAATATTTTTTTCTCCATAACTTTGCATAAGTTCCAAAATAGGCAGCAAATCTTTTTCCTTTTTTTCAGTGAGAACATATTCTGTCTTTTTTTGGATAAACATCATATTCCCTTTTTTTCGATGAGTTTTTTTCTTCGATTAAATAGTTTAGATGCTCGATAATCATTTTTTTCATTGCTGCCTTTTTATTTGATTTTTTTGAAATCTTTTGTTCTGACTTTTTCCGTGTCTTAAAAAGCCATAATATGATGACTGTCCATTTTTTTGATAATATTTTTTTGAGTTAATTCCAGCGGACAAGTGTAAATTTTTTTCTTCCATATAAATTTTTCCTTTTCGATGAAATTATTTGAAATTTTTAAAAAAAATACCAAATAATCTTGATTTTACTATAATTCTTTTGTTTTTTTCTATATTTTTTTAGAAATTTTTTTATAAAATACCACACTCGAATTAGCAGTCCTCCTGTCCAGCCTATTGGTGCGGCAATCCAAATTCCGTTATAGCCTAACGATGTTTTGGAAAGTAAAATGGCTAGAGGTACTTGAAACATACAAAATGAAGTAATGGAGGCTATTAGTGGAACTAAGGATTTTCCGTAGCCTAGTAGCAATCCATTTAGTATTTGCATTGTGCAGAAAAATTACGTAAAATGCTGAAATTATACGTAAATATTGATTTCCTATAAAAATCACTTCAGGGATTTCGGTTAAATATTGAAATAAAGAATGCTGGAAAAAAATAAAAAAATAATAATTGAGATTATGATGGAAAATGTGATTCCTAAAATTAGGCTATCTTTTTCCACCTTTAATTATTCTATCCGTTTTTTTGGCTCCATAATTTTGGGCTGTAAAAAGTCATCAACGCCTGTCCTAAATTTATGGATGGCAATTCTGCAAAAAGAGTCAATTCTGGAAGCAGAAATAAAAAGCTGCAATACAGTCTGTTCCAAATCCATTTACAAGAATTTGAATGACAATAAATCCTAGGCTGATTAAAACTTGCTGTAACATTGCTGGCATTCCAATAATCAGTATTTCTTTTTAAAAATATTAAAATTTAAGTTGAAATAATGTTTTTGAAAAAAATTAAATTTGGATATTTAGATTTTTATGTAAAATAAGCAAAGAAAAAAAGAAACAAACTGTGAAATAATAGTTGCAATTGCCGCTCCTGCAACTCCAGAATTTAGTACTAGCTACAAAAAAATATATCTAGGATAATATTTAAAAATTACTGCAGTAATTAAGATATAAGTCGGTGTTTTTTTGAATCGCCTACGCCTTTTTAGCGTGTTTGTAAGAGAATTGTAGCCAAAAGTTGGGACAACTCCAATAAAAAAATAATTTTTTTAAATAAATATTTGCCTCTAGTAACAATTTTTTTGCGGAACATTAATTAAAAATTAAAATATTGTTTGACAGTAAAAAAACCCTAATGTTGTAACAATAAGAGATAAAATTATGGAAAAAAAATAAATCCTGTATTTGCCGTGATTTTTCAAATTTTCCATATCTTTTTGCACCAAAATATTGGGAAATTAGAATGCTTGTCCCTAATGAAATTCCTATCGAAAACAGATTTATTATAAGTACATTAATTTGATAACTTGAGCCTACAGCCGCAAGGCTTTCCTTTCCTAAAAATTTCCCACAATGATTGTGTCTGAAATATTATAAATCTGCTGAAATAAATTTCCTATTAAAATTGGTAAAGAAAAATAAATTATAGTTTTTTAATTCGTTTCCTTTTGTTAAGTCTTTCATTTTATCTTCTCCTGATTTTTATATATTTCTTAATTGTTATTTTAACATTTATTTTATCTAATATGAATAACGTACTTTTTTTGTAAGTATGTTTTTTTATTAGTTAGCTCAAAGATACTTATGATTTCGGTTGTGAAAAAAATTGTATTATTTTATTATTTTTTAAAAAAAGGAAAAAAAGGGTAAAGAAATTTTTATTTGACTTATATTTTCTAGCATTGTATAATAAACTTATAGTTATAAAAAGTGGAGAGTGGAAAAAAACTGAGCCATAAGAAAGATATGGAAAAAGAAAGAGGTAAGGATTTATGGAAAAATGAAGGGCTTTATTTATAAATTTTCAGGAAGCAATTTGATAAAGGGCGATCCTGATATGCTTCATTATTTCTAAATGGAGGACTTCGTAGCACATTTGAAGCAAGAAGTAATTTAAGTCCTTGCCTTGTTTAGTTTGTAAGTTTGGCTTTTTAATAAATTTAATAAAGAGAAAGGAATTAAAAAAATGATTTTTTTAAAATCGCTGGGAAGTATTTTTTTCCCATAATTGTTATGATTGCAATTGGATATATTTTTGAAAAAAAGACACTGGTTTCATCATACATTTAGTGAAAATGTGTCAAAACTTATAACAAATGTGGCCTTTGCCTTGTTCAATATTTTATTCAGTTTTAAAATATTTAAATATGGATGCCCTGAAGGAAGTGTCAAACCGTTTAATTTTTTTACATTTGCTTCAGTGATTATTGGATATGTTGCAGCCTTTGTAGTTATAAAGATAGTGAAAATGCGAGATGGAAGACGTGGAGTATTTTATAATGCTGTAGTCAATGCAAATACGATATTTATTGGACTTCCTTTGAATATGGCTCTTTTTGGGGAAGCGGCTTCAAAGTATTATTTGATGTATTACATTACTAATACAGTGTCAATATGGACTTTGGGATATATGCTTTTGGCAAATGATCCAATGGATGCAGGAAGTGGAGATGGGAAAGGCGGATTTAACCTGAAAAAGTTATTATCACCACCGCTTATTGCTTTTGTTATCGCATTCGTTGTACTTCTTTCAGGAATAAAAGTTATGACGCCGATTGTGGAAACTACTAAGTATCTTGGAAGTATTGTGACACCGCTTGCTTTGCTGTATATTGGGATTGTGTTGGCGGATGCAGGGCTTCATAGTATTAGATTTGATTTGGATACAAATTTGGCTTTGCTTGGGAGATTTGTATTTTCTTCAATTGTCATGATTGTGCTTTTGAAAATTGCAGGACATTATGTGCATTTGAATGACCTGGAAATAAAAAAACTTTTGTAATTCAGTCGGCAGCGCCAGTATTTTGCAGCATTGCCTATTTTTGGTAAAATGAAACTGACGGAGATATTGGATATTCTACGAATGTCGTTACTACAAGTACGATTTTATTTATATTAGTTGTACCAATTCTTATGAGTATACTTAATATAATTCATATTTAATTTAAAAATTTAGAAAATCATTAATTTGATTTTTCTTTTTTAGTGATTAAAGTATTAATTAAACTCGATTTTTATCGCTCATAATTATTAATCTTGAAATTAACAAAGAAATATGATAAACTTTTAATATATACTTGATACTTGAGATATGTTCAAATATTTAATATTTATATTTAAATTAGTTAGAATAAAAAAATAAAGTTTGAATAGAGTAATTATAATCTTTGAGTTTAATTTTTAAAAAAATTTTTAGTATAATAATTGCAGTTTTAGGAGGAAAAAGTGAAAAAAATTAATAGTATTACTTGCTTTTATTAGTGTCAGAATTTCATTTTCAAATACAAATGCAAGTAAAAAGTAAAAGTTTATGTAAATGGATTAAGAATCCAAATATCTACGTATCTAAAGAAATTGATTTGATAAATCATTCACAATTAAAGGGAGATATTTATTGTGATGTTGAAAATGATTATATGACATATTATGTTGGAATAGGAAATATAGAAATTGGACTGCTTTTATAATTTAAGAGAAAAAAAGAATTGACTTATGAAAAATATTTTTTTAATATATTGGCTGATTTTTCAGTCTGATATTTTAAAAATTGCTTCCAACAAATATACCAGAAAAAGGATGAAAAAAACAAACCAAGATATTATACTTACAGACTATATGTTTATGATGCCAAGAGGGGAGATACCTATATGCTGTTTAAATATATTTATGATACAGCAAAAGCCTGATGGAGATTGGAAAAATTTATTATAACAATGAAATTTTTTTCAAAAAAACAAGTGAAAATATGCAACGGGTTTTGAAAAATGCCGGTTATCTTCCAACAGAAGATATAGTGTATTAATTAAGGGATCTATGAAATTAATTTTAGAAGAAGACATAAACTATAAGACCAAAAATAAATGATTTTTGGCGTTGAACCTGTAAATAAGAGAATTATAACAACGGGAGAAAAAAATTAATATACTTTTAACAAGGGAAAATTTGAAAAGGAAAGTGGAGGGAAAGTAAAAAAATTGTGAAATTATAAAATATATAAAGGAAAAAAATCAATTATTTGTTTCCAGTATATTTTTTTGTTTCTACTCCAAGCGGGAAAGTATATAAATGTGATGGAAATAAAAAAAGAATAGTAGAACTTGTATTTGACATGGGAGATATAATTCAAGTTATGAATTTTTATAACAAGTGGAAGGATTGTCTATATTAAAGATAATATTCTTTTTTTCCTATGATGTCGATACAAGAGAATTAATTTTCACAAAACTTTCAAAATGTAGAAAAAAATGGGAGTTATAAAAATATTCACAAGTGGAGAAAAATGTTATAATAAAATTTAGGGAAGATCATAAGCAAATAAATACAATAAGTATTTTTTTGAAAACAGATTAAAAAAATATTTGAAGTAAAAACAGAAAATAATCATGCCTATTCAAAAAAATAGTTGGACTCCAATACTTTTGCAGGAACAGAAGATGGCGAGGTTGAAATATGGAATATTCTGGATCAGGAACTTTATAATTCGATAAAAAAATTTCAGATAGAAAAAAATAACATACATTGAAGAGTTTGAAGGAAAATATTTTATCGGACTTGAAAATGGAGAATTAATAATTACAGATGTAAAAGTTTAATATTTTAATGCAGGAAAAAAATATTAAAGGAAAGAATTGTAAAAATTTGCGTGATTGAGAAATAAGATTTATGTGATGGGGTGTGAAAATAGGATAGTTAAGTATAGGATGGTTTTATAAAGTTAATAGATATAAAAAAATAAGTTGTCTTAAAATCTAAATTCACAGTTATTAATTTAACTGTGATTTTTTTAGTTGTAAAGGGAAAAATCATTTTATAATTTTAATTGTAAAAAAATTGTGTATAAATGTTATAATTTGGCGGGAAAAAAATATTACAAATTGTAAAGCAAAAATATAGGGAATATATGGATTTTTTTGACATTATAACTAATTTTTCTTGTATCGTTGCAAAGGAAATTTCATGAGAGAATAAGAGAGGAAGTGATGAATGAGTTGGAAAGAAATAAAATTAAAGCCTGTATGGATTTAATAATTTGACTGAAAACGTTAAGTTTTTAATATTTATGATATTTGTTATGCCGAAACAGAAAGAGAGCAAAAAGGATTATATTGCATATATTGATGAACAGTATAATTCAGAGAGGCTTACAAAAAAATACTTATTCGTGTGGCAGAAATGATAGGAGCGCAGGTTCTAAACATTTCAAAGCAGGATTATGAGCCGCAAGGGGCATCTGTAAATGTTTTTAATTGCAGAGGAAAGAATAAATCCTGAAAAATATTGACAAGTCTTGTAATAGAGGAAAAGCCATTCTTTGAGGAAATTGGGAAAGATAAGGAAACTGAAAAAAAATTGAGAAAAAAATAAAAAAATAGTAAAGAAGAAGGGAAAAATGCAAGCCAGGATACAGATACAGTTCATGCTCATTTGGATAAAAAGCCATATAACAGTGCATACTTTTCCAGAATACCATCCAGATAATTCAATTTCCACTTTCAGAGTAGATATTGACATTGCAACTTGCGGGAAATTTCACCATTAAATACGCTAAATTATCTAATAGACAGCTTTTGATTCTGATATAATCACAATTGATTACAGAATACGAGGTTTTACAAGGGATATTTCAGGAAAGAAATTTTTTTACAGATCATAATATAACTTCTATTCAGGATTATATTGAGCCTGAAAAAGTTAAAAAAATTTACGATGCAATTGATGTAAATGTTTATCAGTCAAACATTTTTTTCATACAAAAAAATGCTTATAAAGGAAATCGAATTGCAAAACTATCTTTTTAATCAGGATGTTTATGAAATTGCACCGAAAAAGACTGAAAATTACAGATAGGCTTAGAAAGGAAAATGATTGAAATTTATAGCGGAATGAATATTTATTAAAATTATTTTTATACTTGAATCATGTATTCAAAAAAATATTTTTTTATATTTTGATCATTTTAAATAGTTTTAATAAAAAAAAATATGGAAGGAGTTGAAAAAAATGGGCAAAAAAATATTGATAAAGACAGACAGAATAAGACTGTTCTTTTTTGATGCATTGAAAAATCATCTTTCCAACAGGGTTGTGAGATTTGATGTGCCAGGACATAAAGGAGGTCGTGGAAATAAGGAGTTTAGGGATTTTATTGGGCTGGAAGCGATGCAGATGGATGTTAATTCGATGAAGCCGTTGGATAATTTATGCCATCCGACTTCGGTTATTAAAGAGGCACAGGAAATAGCGGCGGAGGCTTTTGGGGCGAAAGAGGCTTATTTTATGGTGAGCGGAACTACTGGAGCGGTACAGGCTATGATTATGGCGACTTGTAAGGCCGGGGATAAAATTATTATTCCGAGAAATGTTCATAGAAGCGCTATTAATGCGATGGTAATCTGTGGAGCAATTCCAGTTTATATTAATCCTGGACTTAATAAAAAATTGGGAATATCGCTTGGAATGTCGATTAACGATGTAAAAAAGGCAATTAGTGCAAATCCTGATGCTAAGGCAATTTTGGTAAATAATCCAACTTATTATGGAATTTGCTCGGATTTAAAATCTATTGTGAAATTAGCGCATGAGAATAATATGCTTGTGCTGGTTGATGAAGCACACGGAGCACATTTTTCCTTTGATGAAAACTTGCCCATTTCAGGAATGGCGGCTGGTGCAGATATGGCAGCGATTAGTATGCATAAGACAGGTGGTTCTTTAACGCAAAGTTCAATTTTATTAAGTGGTGAGCGAATAAATGCCGATTATGTGCGACAAGTTATAAATTTAACTCAAACTACAAGCGCTTCATATTTACTTATGACTTCGCTTGATGTAGCAAGAAAAAAAATTTGGCGATAAACGGAAGGGAACTTTTTGAAAAGACAGTTAGATTTGCAGAATATGCTAGAAGTGAAATTAATAAACTGGGCGGATATTATGCCTATGGGAAGGAATTAATTGATGGAGACTCGGTTTATGACTTTGATACGACAAAGTTGTCTGTATATACAAAGGATATAGGGCTTGCTGGAATTGAAGTATATGATATTCTACGTGATGATTATGAAATTCAAATTGAATTTGGAGATTTGGGAAATATTTTGGCAATAATTTCAGCTGGAGATAGAGGATTGGAAATAGAACGGCTAATTTCATCACTTGCCGAAATTAAGAGACTTTACTCAAAAGATTCAACGGGAATGTTCGATCATGAATATATAAATCCTGATGTTGTCCTTCCGCCACAAAAAGCCTTTTACTCAGAAAAGGAAATGATTCCTATAAAAGACAGTGCTGGGAAAATAAGTGGTGAATTTGTTATGGCTTATCCGCCTGGTATACCGATTTTAGCGCCAGGAGAGAGAATTACGGAAGAAATTATAAATTATATTGAATATGCGAAGGAAAAAGGGATGTTTGCTTACGGGAACTGAAGATATGCATGTTGAAAAGATAAATGTTGTTTTGGAGTGAGAATACTAGACATAAAAATAATTATTATTTCCTGTTAAATAGCAGGCTAATTAGAATTAAGATCTTTTTTTATTAAATGATATAAAATAAAACTCCTGTTTTTTTAAGTGGGATTTAGTATTAAGATAGAGAAATTGATGAAAGAAGGAAATAAAAAAATGGCTGATAGCAGATTTTTGAAATTTTTAACAAAAAGATAGCAAGAAGTCGGGACTTTCTACAAGTGGGAGATGAATTGCTTTTGTAAAAATTGAAAAAAAGGATACATCCATGATACAATTTTTGTATGAAAATATCGAAAGAGAAGTTATAAATAATAAAATTTCTAAAGAAATAATTAAAAATAGTATTCAAAATCAAAAAGGAGGTGTAATTTATGAAATATAATTTAGCATTCAGATATAGAATTTATCCAAATAAAGAGCAGGAATTATTGATAAACAAGACTTTTTGGATGTGTTCGTTTTGTTTACAATACGATTTTTGTATACTGCTGAATAAAATTTTATGAAGAAACTGGAAAAATAAAAATAATTACACCTGCCAGTTTAAAAGTGAAAAACTCAATTTTTGAAAAGAAGTAGACAGTCTGGCACTTTCAAATGCTCAATTAAATGTAAGACGATCGTTTACGAATTTCTTTTCAAAAGAGGACAAAAGTTTCCAAGGTTCAAATCTAAAAAGAATAATGTTAAAAAGTTACACGACAAATTGTGTGAATAATTCGATACGAATTGAGGAAAACAAATATTTGGTTTTGCCAAAATTGAAAAAGAATAAAATTAAAAATATCATAGAGAAATACCGAAGGATTACAGAGATAAAGTCGGTAACATTGACAAACAGTAATGGAAATTACTATGTTTCTGTTTTGACAGAATTTGAAAAAGAAATTCAAAAATCCAAGTAATGATAAAGTGATTGGACTTGATTTTTCAATGTCTGAATTATTTGTCAGTTCTGAAAACCAAAGGGCTGATTATCCAAGATATTTTTAGGATGTTGGAGAAAAATTGAAAAATTACAAAAATCATTATCAAGAAAAGTGAAATTTTCTAAGAATTGGTATAGACAAAAGAGAAAAATATCAAGATTGCATGAGTATATCAAAAATTGCCGAAGAGATTTTTGCATAAAATTATCGAAAAATTGTCGAAGATATAATGCTGTGGTTGTTGAGGATTTGAATATGAAAGGGATGAGCCAGGTCATTAAATTTTGGTAAAGGGTGAGGAGATAATGGATGGGGAAATGTTTTTGAGGATGCTTGAGTATAAACTGATGTTTTTAGGAAAGCAATTTTTGAAGATAGATAAGTGGTTTCAGTCATCGAAAACTTGCAGTAAATGTGGAAATGTTAAAGAGGAACTGAAATTATCAGAAAGAAGTTATAAATGTGAGTGCTGTGGGATTGAAATTGATAGAGATTATAATGGCACTGAATATAAAAACATTGGAAAAATCGATGTTAAATATTAGGAAAAATAAAGAAACAGGTAGGAAACTACCGAAGAGCTTAGTAAATATATTTAACAAAAGCAGCACTTTCCATAGCTCTGCTTCTAAAAGGGAGTAGTCACTACATTTTGCTAGTTGAAGGCAAGTTATTCTAATGACAGAAATGATAAAGGCGGAGAAACAAAAATATGGAATTACTAAAGAGAAGGCTAGAGAATGGCTATAAGGGAAAGTATGAAGGATTTTACAAGGCAATGGCTGAAAAATTTATGAGGAAAAATATTATAAGGCATTAGATAAGATAAAAATGATAAATAGCGCTTAGTATATTTGATTTTTCAGTAAATGCTGGAAGATATGGGATTAAAAAAGGCTCAGGAAGCTGTGAATAAAGTTTATTAAATAGTGCAAGAACACTCAACTTTTAGTCGTGAGATGAATTGTCACGAAAAATTTTTAGTAAGCATATAGGGAAACTTGTATGCTAGACACGGAGCAAAACCGTGCAACAAAGAAACTGAATTGCTGGGAACTCTTAAAGCTAGTATAACCACAACATAATACTTAAGTGAGAATATGGTATAAGTGTGAAGGTGGCGAAAGCAGAAAAAATATACTAGATGGTGCAAGGTTAAATCCTAAACATTATGATAATAGACAATCAGCAGCTAAGCCTGAAAAGGAAAGTTCAACGACTATCCCTCGTGAGGGGAGTACAATACAAGCGATTGGTATTGGAAGTGGTTTTCGCCTAAGTCCTTGAAAATAGGATATGGATAAGATATAGTCTGTGCTGTTAGAGATAACAAGAAGTTCAAGGTAATCTCTAAATTTATTAAGAGAACTGCATAAGTAGTAGCGCACTTATGTGAACGACGCTTCCCACTGTTGTGGGGTTTTAAAAACTTTAAAAATATTTAAAAATAAATAAAAATATTACTTTTTTGACAGATAAAATGTAGAATACATGGTATAATATCTCTGATGAAAAGGAGGTGATATCTATGTATTTAACTTTAAAACAACAAGTAAAACATCTTAGTAAAAAGGAGTTTAGAAATTTAAAATATTTATCTCATATAGCCAAGAACTTAACTAATGAAGCTATATATAATATTAGACAATATTATTTTTAATAAGAAAAAGTATTTAAGTTATAATGAAAACTATAAAATGCTTAAAAATAGTGAGAACTATAAAAGAAAAGTTAAATTCTAATATGGCTCAACAAATTCTAAAAGAAGTAGATGGAAGTTTTCAAATCATTTTTGGACTTTTTAAAACTTGCTAAGAAATGGTCAATATGATAATAAAAATAAAATTACCTAAATATCTTGCTAAAGATGGATTTTTACAACTCTTGTTATAGGTTTGTTAGATTAAAAGATGATATGCTGATAGTTCTTATTCAAATTCGTTTAAGAAAACTCATCAGGAAGTTAAAAATTAAAGCTACCACCAGTATTAAAAGGCAAGAAGATAAAAAGAGATTAGAATAATACCATAAAACAATATTCTAGGTACTTTGAAATTCAATATACTTTATGAAGTAGAAAGAAGTTCAAAGGAATTAAATGAAAAAAATGCACTAGGAATTGATTTAGGTATAGATAATCTTTGTACTTGTGTTACAAATACTGGAGCTTCATTCATAATAGATGGTGAAAAATTAAAATCAATAAATCAATACTATAATAAGATAAATGCAAAATTACAAAGTATAAAAGATAAGCAAAAGACCTCCCGCACAACATTAAGCAAAAAGAGAATAACTAGAAAGAGAAATAATCGTATAAATGATTATCTTTCAAAAGCAGCAAGAATAATTGTAAATTATTGTCTTAATAATGATATAGGAAAAACTAGTTCTAGGATATAATGAGAGATTTTCAAAGAAATTCAAATATAGGAAGTATAAATAATCAAAACTTTGTAAATATACCATATGGAGAAAATTAAGAGATAAATTAATATATCTATGTAAAACTATATGGAATAGAATTTAAACTGCAAGAAGAGAGTATACATCAAAAGCAAGTTTCTTTGATGAGATGAAATCCAATATGATAAAGAAAATCCGCAAGAATATATTTCAGTGGAAAAAGATAAAAAGAGGACTATATCAAACAAGTAAAGGCTATCAATTAAATGCAGATTGTAACGGAGCATTAAATATATTAAGGAAAAAGTAAAGTTGTGGATTTAAGTATCCTATACAATAGAGGTGAGCTGAACACACCTAAAAAGAATAAGGGATAGTATAGGACTATCAAACTTTAGAAAAATTTTTAAATATTTTAAAGATTTTAGAACTCATGACTTTAGTTGTGGGAGGTTCTAGGAAAGAATGTAGTCAGTGTAGACGGAGCAGTTGGGCCTATGACGTTAAAAATATTTAAATGAAGTTAATCCAGCTAAATTTTTAACGGTTTATCATAATTTACAACGTGAATACTATAAGTCCCTTGCCAAAAGTAATCCAACTCAAAATGATTTTTTAACTGGATGGCTAAATAGAGTTAAAACTAAGGAAAATTATTTGAAAAATGTTTAATTTAGTGTAAAAAATAGAATAAAATTATAAAAAGTAGGTAATATAAATTGAAAGGAGTGTAGCAGATGGAATTATGGTATACAGAAGAGCATACAAAAAAATGTTCGATTTTTTCTATAAAGGTTGATAAGCAGTTAGTCAGTGTGAAAAGTGATTTTCAGCGGATTGATATTTTTGAGTCGCAGGAATTTGGGCGGTTTTTGACGCTGGATGGATTTATGATGCTGACAGAAAAGGATGAGTTTATTTACCATGAGATGATAACACATGTTCCGATGGCAGTAAATCCTAAAGCTAAGAAAATATTGGTAATTGGCGCTGGAGATGGCGGAACTGTCCGTGAGCTTGTAAAGTATGAACATATCGAGAGAATTGATATGGTGGAAATTGATAAGATGGTTGTTGATGTCTGTCGTGAATATTTGCCTAAGACGGCGAATAAATTGGATGATGAAAGAGTTCACATTTATTATGAGGATGGATTGAAATTTGTACGTTCTAAAACAAATGAATACGATATTGTAATTGTGGATCTGACAGATCCGTTTGGGCCTGGAGAAGATTTATTTACGAGGGAATTTTATGGAAACTGCTTTAATGCGCTAAAAGATGACGGAATTCTTGTGAAATCAGCACGAAAGTCCCTATTATGAGGCGGATGCTAAAGCAACAGCAAGAGCAAATAAACAGTTAAGGGCAGTTTTTCCGTTTGCAACAGTTTATCAGCTGCATATACCGACATATCCGTCAGGACATTGGCTATTTGGATTTGCTTCAAAAAAATATAATCCTGTAAAAGACTTGAAGGCTGATGAATGGAATGAGTTTGGGATAAAAACTAGATATTATAATACGGAATTGCATAAAGGAGCGTTTGCGTTGCCAAATTATGTGAAAGAATTGATAAATGAGTATAAAATAAAATTAAAAAGAAAAAGATATAAAAATTTAGCGGGTCAAGATTTCTTGTCAAAAAGCAGAAAAAATAAGAAGGAGAATTGATTATGAAAAATAAGAATATACATACGTTTATAGGCTGCGATAATGAGTATAAGGAGAGTAAAATAGTTATTTTTGGAGCACCGTTTGACAGCACAACTTCATTTAGGCCAGGGACTAGGTTTGCTTCGGCGGTTATGAGAAATGAGAGTTTTGGGATAGAAACTTATAGTCCTTATCAGGATAAGGATTTGGAAGATATAAATGTTTTTGATGGGGGAGATTTGGAGCTTTCGTTTGGAAATTCGGAAAGTACGCTACATGATATTCAAGATGAAACGGCAAAAATTTTGAAGGATGGGAAAATTCCGTTTATGATTGGTGGAGAACATTCAGTAACATTGGGCTCTGTGAAGGCGGTTGCTGAGAAATATCCAGATTTGCATATTATACAGTTTGATGCGCATACTGACTTGCGAGATGAATATTTAGGGCAGTATTATTCGCATGCTTCTGTAATTAGAAGATGCTGGGATATTGTTGGAGATGGTAAGATTTTTCAATTTGGAATAAGAAGTGGAGAAAGAGATGAATGGAAGTTTGCAAAGGAACATCTTCACACGACAAAATTTAATTTTGATGGACTTGATGAAGTTGTGGAAAAATTGAAAGGGAAACCAGTATACTTTACATTGGATCTAGATGTACTTGATCCATCTGAGTTTCCAGGAACTGGAACGCCTGAAGCGGGAGGAGTCACTTTTGTGGAACTTCATAAGGCGATAGAAAAAATTTCTCAGTTAAATATTGTTGGACTTGATATGAATGAACTGTCGCCTGTATATGATCAATCTGGGCAATCTACAGCATTAGCTTGTAAATTATTAAGGAAATCTTGTTGTTTATTTATAAATAGTTTTTTTGATTTAGCAAGGGGTTTTTAACCCCTTGTGTACTACAAAAACTTAAATGTAATTTAAAAATTTATAACATTAAATAAACTAAATAAATTGCTGAAAAAAACAGCATATTGAGATAAAACTTGTCATATACATTAATAATATATATTTTTATATCATCTAATCTAAATTCTTTTTAATTTATCTCCAATTGTCGGCTTTTTTTACTTCTTTTCCAAAATAGGAAACTTTTCCACCAAACTGAACTCCCAGTGCTCCAGCTACAGCGCTTTCTGGATGAGCAGAATTTGGACTTGCGTGATTTTTTCTATCTCTTTTGAATATTTTTCCAGGCATTTTTATAATTATATCTTAAAAATATAACTTGCCATCGTTATGAAAAATTCCAGAAATTCTGGCAGGAATAAAATTTGCCACATCATCTAATTTTTGCTGAAAACATGCCAAATCTCGCATATCTTTCATTTTTATATCCAACCATTGAATCAAGAGTATTTATTGCCTTATAAGTCATTGCTAGCGGGAGTCCACCTAAAAACATATAAAACATTGGTGCAATCACTCCATCCACCATATTTTCCGAAATAGTTTCCATCGTACTTCTAATAATCATTAATTTATCCATTTTTTTCAGTATCTCTTGAAACAAGGTAAGATAACTTTTCTCTTGCCACTTTTTAGATTTCCAAGTTTTACAATCCCTATAAACTCTTTTCCCTTCACGAGCCAATGATTTTTACAGAAAACACTGTATACATCAAATAAATTTCAATTATTTCAAAAACTTTGTTAATTTTTGTTAATTTTACTAGAAAATACATAGCAAAAAAACGTACTTGCAACTACTAAAATATTTAAAATTGCTCCCACCAGTAAAACTTCCTTTTTTTCCATATAGTCTTTTTTTCCAGAAATGTAATCATTTTTTTCCAATAATCTGAACTGGATGTATAATTTTCTCTGGATCTCCAAAAATTAAATCTAAAATGAATGAAATCCATATTTTTTTACTAGAAAATTCATTATTTATCTCCTATTATTCATTATTGTGTAACTCTTCTATAAACTATTTTACTTAAAAATCACTTTTTTTAATAAACTATATCATCTGTTGCCCTTGCTCCCACTTTTTTTCCATAATTTCTATCATTTCAATAGCATTCTCATCATTTTTATTCCAAAAAAATCTTTACTATAAAAACGCTTCCATACACCATTTATTGTATCATAAAGAATCATATAAATCATAAATTCATCCTTATTTTTCAGGACTGTAAATATACATTCTGTATTTATAATATTCTGGAGAATTACTATATTCTAACTCTGTCAAATTTTTTTCCAGGGATATAATTTAATTACATCCTTTTCAAATTCATCCAAATAATTAGCAATTTCAATATAGGTAAGCTCCTTTTTGCTTCCTTTGTTATAAATTAACCCTACTTCCATAAAACTATCATTATTTTTTTATCCTCTGTTTCATATACCATTTTATTTTTTTCTACATCACAATAAATTTTATCTGTTAATTTTGTATTTTTTTAACCAGTTCTACCATTTTGCTTGCAGATTCTGTATTCCTGTATACCAATTGCAATTAACTGAAAAATCCTATTGCTTCTATCATTAAAAAAATAATAAAAAAATAAAAATTTTTTCATAAATTTGTCTCCTCCCTTTTTTATTTAAAACTAATCATTGCCGTAGCCCTTCCAGCGTTTTTCCTTCCCTTCTATAAGAATGAAATTTTTCCATCAAATGTGCTTTCAGCTGCTACAATCAAATTTTTCCTGTTTTATCCCAAGTTTGAGTGCCATAAGTTCATTAAATTTTTGTATTGTCAAAATGATATTTTTCCTGTTTTATCATTAAACCAAAATGATTTTTTTCCACAATTTCTCTGTTACTTTTTCCCAAATTTTTTTCCACAAACTTATCATAAAAATTCATTTCCAACTTCATAATCTTTCTGCCTAATCCCAATTCCTAATGCCATTACTACATTCTCAACTTGCGTCCCATAATTTTTTTGCATTTCCAAAAGTCCCTGACTTTCATCATTTCCTTAAACGTCCCCAGGCCATCCCTGAATGCCACACTCCTATAACCTGATTTTTCCTTATCATATACAAAAATCGGCAGACAATCTGCATAAAATGTAAAAAAATCGCAATATCCTTCCTTTTTTTGTCAAAAAAATCCATCAATATCATCTTGCTTTTTCATAATAATACTTTTTCTGTATTTTTCATCAATAATTTTTTTACATTGTTAGAATGAGTCTGAAAAGCCATAACTTCCTGTTTATTTGACAAACCCTAATTCCTTTAATAACTTTTTCCCTGATTTTTTTCTGTATTCCTTCTTCCTGATTTTTCAATTGGACAATAATCAGACATATTTCCAGCATTTTTTTGTATAAACTGCCGTTATCCCATATTTTTTTCAAATTCTTCAATATAAAAAGTAATTTTTCCTTTTTCAATAAACATCTTTTTCTCCCGTTTAAATTATAATTTTTCAATTTGTTTAACCATTTATTTTTTTCTATTCCCAAAATAATCTGTCAATTCCAAAAAAACAGCTGATTTCCATTAAAGTCATCTACAATAATTTTTTTCTTGCTTTTTCTAAATATTCCTGAAGTAGCCTTTTTGCTCTCATCCAACCCAAAAATGCTAGGATAAGTGGTTTTTCATTTTTCAACATCATTAGATTTTTTTCCAATTTCCTCAAAAATCCCTTCAATATCTAAAATATCATCCTTAATTTGAAAGGCAATTCCCAATAATTTTGAATATTCCACCATTTTTCTGATATTTTTCATTTTCAATATTTAAAGCAATCATTGGAAGTTCAATCGCAGCAGTCAGCAGTTTCCCAGTCTTATGTGCATGAATATATTTTAACGTGTCAATTTCCACTTTCTTATGTTCAGATTCTATATCTACAAACTGTCCTCCAACCATTCCAAAAAAATCCTGCATATTCAGACAATTTTGAAATAATCTGAACTTTGCTTTTTGTCTTCCAGATTTTTTTAGCGCTTGCGACTACTCCAAATGCCTCCGTCAAAAGCACATCTCCCACAAGAACCCCTGATTGCCTCATTATATTTTTTTATGAACAGTCAATTTACCACGTCTGTAATCATCATTATCCATCGCTGGCAAATCATCGTGAACAAGCGAATAGCAATGTATAAACTCAAGTGCAACAGCAATTTTCTTGATTTTTATCATAACTTTTTTTATTTTCATCAAATAAATCACAAATCATATACATCAAAAATAGGACGAATTCTTTTTTTCCGCCATTCATAACCGCATATTCCATAGCTTTCGCCAATTTTTTTCAGGATATTTATCCCTATAATTCCCAAGTAATTCCATCAGATTGTCTTCAACAACCTTCTTTTTTTCTTTTTAAATATTTCTGTAACATTTTTATCTCCCAATCATTCAAATTCTTCCATTTCCACTTTCCCATTTTTTTCCAGCACCTTTCATAACTTTCCCTTCTCCAGCCTCAAGCAGCTTTTTCCGACTCCTTAATAAAGCTTTAATTGCCTTTTTCGTATTCTGAAATCGAGATCATCCAGCGACAATTCCTCACTTTCCAATTTTTCCAAAAATTTCATCAATTTGTGTAATATTTTTCCTCATAACTTTGCTTTTTTTGCTGCCATTTTTTATTTTTCTCCTTTATATTTTTTTCTTTATTAGATATTAAGTTTTTTTGATTTAATCCTCAAACTTATAAAAACTAACTACTTTCTTATTGTAATCTCTTTCATCATATTTTACAAAAATTTCCAATTTTATCTGCCATTTTTCTCGTACGTGCTGTGTTCTGAAATTATAATTCCATCTTTTTTTCCAAAAGATTTTTCTTCCGAAATTTTTTTCAATCGTTTTTTTGTTGAAATATTTTTCCTTGTAGGGTGGATCTAAAAAGATTATATCAAATTTTTTTCATTTTTTTCTTGCCAAAATTTCCGCCGCACGAAAAAAACATCATTCTTATAAGCACGGCATTTATTCTCCACACCTAAATGATTTACATTTTCAATAATTACTCTAAGAGCGTCCTTATCCTCCTCAATCATAATCGCTCTTTCTGCCCCACGGCTAAGTGCCTCAAAAGTGACATTCCCAGTTCCAGAATAAAAAGTCCAAAAAAATTTTTGCGCCTGCAACTTTTTTTCTCCAATTATGCTAAAAATCGCCTCTTTTATTCTTTTCCAAAGTTGGTCTAGTTTCTCTTCCTTCCCTTGATTTTATCCGCCTATTTTTTTCAATGTTCCTGCTATAATTCTCATTTTTTTCCTCTTTCCAATTTTTCATTCTTTTTAAATCAAATTAAATTAATCTTTACATATTTTTACTACATTTCTGATAAAATTACCAACTCTTATCTACTTGAATTTTTATAGCAATTTTTCCCATCCAGATTTACTCCGCCTTCAAGCAGTTCATAATGCTCCTTTGAATGATCTTTTGCTAACATTTTTTTAAATTCATAGTCTTTAAAATTTATTTTTGTCAATTTTTCAGATCCGACTTATTGTAAACATTTACATACAATATTTCCGCCTTATTTTTTTATTAAAGAAATTGTCGACTAACTCAAAACTATACACAAAATCCTTATTTCTCGAAAATTTTGTATTTACCAAATCATAATAAACAGCCACTTTTCCTTCCTTCATTGATGGAATAGACTTTTGAAATGGCAAACCATTCACGTTGAATGTCATCTGAAACTTGATTTTCATAAATATTTTCATCAAATTTTATAACTGCCCTTAAATTCTGCGCCTTTTTTTATAATCTGTCAAAAAATTTTACATTTTTTTCAAAAAAATTTTCCTCGATTATTCGTGTTTTTTTATTACTAAAATCCTCTTTCCCATTTCTCTCAATATTCGTATCAAGCCAAAACATAAACGTAGATTTCACATCATAGTTCCCAATATTTTCAAATGTATAAACACTCTCAACTTTAATTGCCTTGTTTTTCTCAATCGTAATATTCAAATCCTCCCTTTTTATGACAAGCGGTTCCTGCCTTACAATTTTAAGATTTCCAATTGCCAAAAAAATTCTGATTTTTTTCAGAAAATGCTGCAATATTTATTGTAAAAAAATACCGCCATTATGGCTATCGCCTGAAAAAAAACCTTTTTCAATTTTTTTATTGTTTGCCAAAAACATATTTCACTCCTTATTTATTAATTATTTTTTTAAAAATTTGAAATTATCTCAATTTCACTCTTTCGGCTCCCACCAATTTCCCAACTTTTCTAACAAATTTCAGCGACAAATTCACATTATATTTTTTTCAGGCAATTTTACAACTTCCTTTTTTTCATCAGTTCTAAATGCTAAAAACACTTGATTATCACCTTTTATTTTTTTAAAAAAATAAGCTGTTTTAACTCCTGATTTTTTTCCCCTTCGTTTCCTCATCAATCAAAATATACAATTTCAAATTCTTATTTTTCTTCCAGATTTTTCAATATTGCAAATACTGCTTAAAATAATCGAATTTTTTTCCTTGATCTGAATTTACAGATCCTTCTAGCACCATAATTTGACCCTTCTGTAATTTTTATATCCAAAAGTTATATATTCTCTTGGAAAACAAATAACCTCGATACTTTTTTTGAAAATCTTCCATTTCAAATTTTACCATTGGCTCTCGCCCGTTTCGTGTCACAAATTTTTTTATATTTTTTTACTATCCCAATAATTCTGACTCTTTTTAGATTTTTTTGATAAATTTCAGATATTTTTGCTATGGGAAATTATATTTATCAGTCTTTTTTTCTCATTTAACGGATGGCTTGAAACATAAATTCCAAGATACTCCTTTTTCATTTTCAAGCAAAAATTTTTTTGAGGAAATTCATCAGCCTTTTTCCATTTCAAATTTACCTTTTAAATTCCTTTTTCGCCACTAAATAAAGATCATTTGCAGATCCTCTTCAGATTCATATTTTTTTCTGGCTATATTCTAAAATTTCATCGATAGACTTATATTTTTTTCAAATCTATTCCCATTTAACTTATCCAAGGCCCCTGATAAAATAAGTGATTCCAGCTGTTTTTTTCGTAATCCCGTTTTGCTTCATCCGATAAACAAAAATCTTCATAAGAAGTAAATTTTCCATTTTCCCTTTCTTTTTTTATTTCATTAATTAAAGCCGCTCCAATACCTTTTTACCGCAAATAGTCCAAATCTAATTCCGATCTTTTTTTATTTCATCATTATTATTTTTCAAAACTTTCTTCAATTTTAAAAATCATAATCAGATAAATTCACATCTGGTAAAAATACATTAATTCCCTTTTCCCTAGCTTCATTTACAAAAACAACAAATCTATCCAGATTGTGCACTTCTGTCGTCATTATCGCCGCAAAAAATTCCAATGGATAATTAGCCTTAAAATAAGCCGTCCAGTAAACAATCAAAGCATAAGCCGCCGAATGTGACTTATTAAATCCATAACCTCCAAATTTTTCTACCAAATCATAGATTTCATTTGCTTTTTTTATCAGAACTCCCTTTTTTTGAGCATTTTTTACAAATTTTTCCCGATTTTTTTTCATTAGTTCAGGAATTTTCTTTCCAATTGCCCGCCGCAGCTCATCAGCTTCTCCAAGCGAGTAATTTGCCATTTCGCTCACGATTTTCATAACCTGCTCCTGATACAAAATTATTCCGTAAGTTTCCTCAAGTATATATTTTAGAGAATTGTCAATATATTTTTATTTCAGTTTTATTATTTTTTTATATTTATAAAGTCATCTACCATTCCGCTTCGTAAAGGCCCAGGACGATAAAGTGCAAGCAATGCGATTATATCCTCAAATTTTTTTCAATTTTCATTTTTTTCATAAGGCTTCTAATTCCAGCCGATTCACATTGGAAAACTCCCATTGTATCAGCCTTTGTCAGCAGTTCATAAGTCTTTTTCATCATTTAATGGAATATCATTTAAAAATAACTTTTATCTTTCTGACCCTTCCGTTTTTTTCAAGGTTTATATTTTTCTACAGTTTTTTTCTCAAAATTGTCAAATTCTTTAAACCAAGAAAATCCATTTTTAAAATTCCCAGTTCTTCCAGTTCCTTCATCTGATACTGTGTCGAAAACAATCTTAGTTTTTCCCATCTGAGTAAGTCGGATCTCATCACTTAACACATCTTTGGAAATAACGACTCCAGCCGCATGGACAGAGGCATGCCGCACTTTTCCTTCCAATTTGAGCGAATAGTCAATCACTTTTTTTATTTCCTCATCAGTTTCATACATTTTCCTAAATTCAGGAATATTATTCAAAAGCCTCTTTAAGTTCTGTATTAAAAGGGTATCATTTTAGCAATTTTGTCAACCTTTGCAAGTGAAACGCTTTAACACACGCTCAACATCACGAATAGCAAGCCTAGCCTTCAACGTTCCAAAAGTAATTATATGTGCCACATATTCCGTCCCATATTTATTTACAACATAATCTATGACAATTTCCCGCTGTTCCTGATCAAAATCTATATCAATATCAGGCATTGAAATACGCTCTGGATTCAAAAAAACCGTTCAAAAAAATCAGATTATATTTAAGCGGATCGATTTCTGTAATATTTAAGGCATAGGAAACAATGCTCCCAGCCGCAGAACCCCGTCCAGGCCCCACATAAACTCCATTTTTCCCGTGAAAATTTTTATAAAATCCCAGACAATGATAAAATACCCGTTATATCCCATTTTATCAATAATTTCCAATTCATATTCTGCCCGCTCCAAAAACATTTTCTAAATTATTTTTTTAACAGTTCTTCCCGAATTTTTATTTCTTTTTAATTTCTGCCCAGCAATTTCATCTTTAGCAAAATTCTTTTTTTATTACTTCAAATTCTTTTATCTAATCGCAATTTCTCAGCATTTGAAATAGATTTCTTCAAATACTTCTGAAAAAAATCCCTCAAATACAAGGTTTCGTAAAAACTCCCTTTCACTCACATTTTCAGGCAATGAATATTTTGGAAACTTAAAATGATGAAATTCAAAAATCAACATTGCAGTTTTTCCACAATTTTTTTCAATATTTCCTATCCCAGTTTCATAAAACTCGCTATATTCTTTATTTTTCAAAAACTTTTTATTTCATCCCCAGACTTTAAATACAGATCATCATACAAAAATTTCACTATTTTCCGATTTTTCCCCCTTCAATTTTACTTCCTTCCTTTATTGATTCCACAATTTTTCTGCAAAACAGCATCCTCTTTATTCGGATAATAAATATCGTTAGTAATGACAAAATTTTCAGATTGATTTTTACGTACAATGTCAAATAACATTCTCCTAGCCTTTTCCAGCCTTCCCGCAGCAGGCACTTCAATAAAAAAATTATCCCCAAAATCTTTGCTCAATTTTTTTCAATAACTTTTCTAACCTGAGTATTTTTCCAAATCCAAAAATTCCCTTTCACAACTTCACTATTTACTCCACCTGACAAAATATACAAGTCATCCGAATATTTTTTCAATTCATCATACTTAATTTTATTCCGTTTCCGTGTAAATCTGCTATATGAAAGCGAAGACAACTTAGACAAATTCTTATATCCATTCTGGTTTTTAGCAAGCAAAAGTCATCGAATATTCTCCAACTTTCTCCAGTCCATCTAGAAAAAAATCTCAAGTCCAATAATCGGCTTTTATCCCAGCATTTTTTTACATTTCTTAAAAAAATTCAATTGCCCCAAACATCGAAGTATCCGTAATCGCAAGAGCATTAATCCCAAGTTCGCCAGCTCTTTTGACATATTCATCAATTTTTTTCCAACGCCTTCAAGCAATGAATACTCTGTATGTAATTTTAAATGTACAAATTTACTTTCCATAATTTCTACCTAATTTCTTTTTTTAACTTATTAAAAATATTTCCCTTTTTAAACCTTCCGCTTTTAATATCTCAAAGTCCCTTTATCACTTCATAAATCCCATCTTCATCATTCGACAAAGTAATTCTGTCATCTGAAAAATTTTTCTTTCAATTCTTCTGTTGCATTTCCCATAAGATACCCATATTTCACAAATTTTCAGCATTTCCAGGTCATTCCACTGATCTCCAAATGCCATTGTTTCTTCTGGAGAAATCCCATATTTTTTTCAGCAGTTCCTTTATTGCCAGCCCTTTATTCACTTCCTTGTTCAAACATTCTAAATAATGCGGCTTTGAAAAATACAAAATTAAGATGTGGCAATTTTTTTCTTCCAATTCCTTTTTTTAATTCCAGTAAAATCGAATTTTTCTGCGATAAATAATGCCTTTGTAGAAGATTTACCGATGAATTCATCAAAATTTCTCACATAATATGGAATTTCTACACTTTCTGAATATTTTTTCCCCTTCTTCAGTTTCATGTTCAATATACAGCTTGTCATCCATATATAAATTCAGATGTATTCCCTTTTTCTCTTGAAACTTTGATAAGTTCCTCCACATCCTGCGCCTCAACAGGCTTTTTCAAAAAAATAACCTCACTATTCAAGGGTTTACAACTCTTCCCCCATTATAATTAATTACTGGATTTTTTTAATTCCCAGCATTTCCACAAAAAGGCTTTGATGAAGAAAATGTTCTCCCAGTTGCAACAAATGTTTTTCACTCCCTTCCTTCCAGTTCCCTCAGTTTCTTAATCAAATTTTTTTGAAACTTTATGCCCGCTTGTCAGCACAGTTCCATCTAAGTCCATAAATATTGCTTTTTATATTATCCATTTTAACTTCCTTTCTTTAAACTATTTCCACTAAATTTTTCTACAAAATAATCTATTTCCTCAATAGTCGTATCCTTTCCAATACTAATTCTAAACGAACCTTTCAACTCCTCATCAGTAAGCCCCATAGCCTTCAAAACATGCGAACTTTCCAGCGATCCCTGACATGCATGCAGATCCGCCGCTTACGCAAATTCCCCTCAAATCAAGCGCTACCAGAAGCATTTGAATATCTGCTCCTTCTATGTAGACATTTGTTGTAGTTTTTATTCTATTTGCTTTTTTTCTCCATTTATTTTTTATTTTTTTCCAAGTTTCCCAATTTCACTTTTTTTAATTTTGTTTCTAAATAATTTTTGTAATTTTTCCTTCTTTTTCTTCTATTTCCTTCAAATTT
>BNJU01001038.1_pt1 | contig 29826 bp, 37 predicted proteins | sample 8539281 | NCBI WGS metagenome assembly BNJU01 (sample SAMD00202456, study PRJDB9452) | human saliva metagenome | isolation source: human saliva | place: Japan
AAGAAATAGTCTGATCAATAAAGTCTGCTGTCCTTTGATTACAGATTAAGATATACAGGAATAAATGATAAATAGACTATTATTTAGCTTTTTTAAATAGTTATACTAAATAAGAAATTAGCAAATTTGAGTTGTTAATTTCTTATTTTTAATAGCTGATATTCGTTTTTCAGTTAGTTGAAATAATTTATTCTTTTTTGATTATGTGTTTTGGTTTTCGTCCATTTTTATAGTTTTATAAGTATTTTTAGGAAGAATAATGGAACTCTCTTGTTAATGTTAGATAACTGATTCGCATCTTTTTCCTATTCGTGAAGACTATTTGCAATTGATTCTATATTATCTAATATAAATTGTATGTTGTTCCTTAATTTATTATAATGATAAAATAACACACGAAACAAATAGCTGATAAATATTCAAGAATAATGCGTTTTTGCAAATTGTAAGATTTAAATATTAGGGGGATTATAAATATATTTTAATGCCATCTCATATAACCTATAATCATAGATTCTAATCTAAAAATTTAAAAATGAGTTTCATTATTTAGGCTCTAAAAAGTTATTTTTTGTTTTATAAATAAAATTAATAAACATAGGTAAACTTTCTTGACTATTTAATAAAAATAAATTATACTAAAATCGTATTTTTGGTACAAAAATTTAATCATAACAAAAGGAGTTTATTTGATGTATTTTTAATCGAAAAGAATGCACAACAAAAAGAACTGGCGGATGATCAAAAAGGAAAGCATTTCTTATTTGGTTGTTCGCTTGTCTTTGCGAGTTGAGGGCTACTTTAGCTACTCCAACAGTTAAAGCTGATAGTGTTGAAGATAAGCCTGAAACTACAGTGCCTACTTCATCGGAATCTACTGGGGAATCAACTACCTACGATGCTCCGGCACTAACTGCATCAGTTGAAAAGAATACAGCTGATGTAGCAACAGTAGTTTCAACAGAAACTGAGACTGCGCCTTCATCACCTTTTAGTTGATAAAACTAAATTAGAGGTTGCTTTGGGGCAAGCAAGAGCTAAAAACTTGGATGCTCAAGAAGCTTCAGTTAAAGCTGAAGTAGCAGCTGCAATTGCAGAAGCTGAAGCATTAATTGCTAACGAATCTGTAAGCCAAGCTGAAATCAATCAAAGTGTTGAACGTTTGAATAAAGCTGTAGCAAGTGTTAAAGAAGTTACCGCAGTAACTACTGAGACACCATCTGAAGAAACTACAGAAGTAACATCTGTTTCTTCTACGACAACTCCTAAGGTAAGAAGCAGACGTGCTCTATCAGAAGGTAATGTTCGTTCAGTGAATGAAGAGGACCTAAAAAGAGCGGTAGTTACTAAAGAAAACTTTGAAAGCTTCTTCCAAGAAGGTGGAAATGCTACATATGATAAATCAACAGGTACTATTAAGTTGACAGATGACGTTTCTGGTCAAGTTGGTAGTGCTTATCTTCGTTTTAAAATCAACCCTGGACAACCTTTTACCTTCACTGGTAAAGTCGATATCGGTAATAAATACGAAGGAAAGAAAGTAGATAATCGTCCAGGTGGTGATGGTGTCGGTTTTGTCTTCCATACAGGTAAGGTAGATACTATTGGTCAATCAGGTGCGTCTATTGGTATGGGAACTATCAAAAATGCCTTTGGTTTCAAACTGGACTCATGGCACAATACAAGCACCCCAGAAGCTAAAAATAATGCATCAGCCGATCCAAAATATAGCAATCGTCGAATAAATGGAAAATTTGAGTGGGAGCAAAATGCCTTCGGTTCATTCTACTCATCCAATAACGCTGGTAGAGTAACGACAAGTAGCTCAGCAGCAAAATCTCTAAATCCTGCTCCAAGTGGTCAATGGGTAGACTTTAAAATTGAATACGATAGAGATAAAAACTTTACAGTAACCTATGGTTCTCAAACTTGGACAACAAACTTATCAAAAGCTAACGCTGATATCATAACACCTGACGCTAAGCGTGCATTGACTACTGGTAATCCAACATTTGCCCTTTCATTCTTAGGAAGTACAGGGTCAGGTACTAACTTACAACGTGTTCAAATTGAAAGATTTGAATTTACAGCACCACAAATCGTCCACATGAAATTTGTTGATGTGAATGGTAATGAAATCGAAGCAAGTAGTGCGATTCCAGGTGATGAAAATGAAGTTGTTAACCTTAGCACCCAAGATAAAAAGATTGCTGCAGTTGAAGCTAAAGGTTATAAACTAAAAGAAATCGACTCAACCAAGGCTCCTTCATACAGTAAAGAAAACAACACAGTTAAACTTACTCCGGGCGGTCAGTTGTTGACTTACGTATTTGAAGAAAAAGATACAAAAGCACCAGATGCGCCAAGTGTGAACCCAGTTAAAGCTGGAGATGAAGCAATCACAGGTAAAGCTGAGCCAGGTTCAACAGTCGAAGTCACTCTTCCAGGCGGAGCTAAGAAATCAGCGACAGCCGGTGAAGACGGTACCTTCAGCATTCCAGTATCTGGCTTGAATGAAAACGACGAAATTTCTGTCACAGCAACAGACGCTTCAAACAACACCTCAACTCCAACTACAGCAACTGTAGGCAAAGCCGCTGATAAGACAGCACCAGATGCGCCAGTTGTGAACCCAGTTAAAGCTGGAGATGAAGCAATCACAGGTAAAGCAGAAGCAGGCTCAACAGTCGAAGTCACTCTTCCAGGCGGAGCTAAGAAATCTGTAACAGCCGGTGAAGACGGTACCTTCAGCATTCCAGTATCTGGCTTGAATGAAAACGACGAAATTTCTGTCACAGCAACAGACGCTTCAAACAACACCTCAACTCCAACTACAGCAACTGTAGGCAAAGCCGCTGATAAGACAGCACCAGATGCGCCAGTTGTGAACCCAGTTAAAGCTGGAGATGAAGCAATCACAGGTAAAGCAGAAGCAGGCTCAACAGTCGAAGTCACTCTTCCAGGCGGAGCTAAGAAATCTGTAACAGCCGGTGAAGACGGTACCTTCAGCATTCCAGTATCTGGCTTGAATGAAAACGACGAAATTTCTGTCACAGCAACAGACGCTTCAAACAACACCTCAACTCCAACTACAGCAACTGTAGGCAAAGCCGCTGATAAGACAGCACCAGATGCGCCAGTTGTGAACCCAGTTAAAGCTGGAGATGAAGCAATCACAGGTAAAAGCAGAAGCAGGCTCAACAGTCGAAGTCACTCTTCCAGGCGGAGCTAAGAAATCTGTAACAGCCGGTGAAGACGGTACCTTCAGCATTCCAGTATCTGGCTTGAATGAAAACGACGAAATTTCTGTCACAGCAACAGACGCTTCAAAACAACACCTCAACTCCAACTACAGCAACTGTGGCAAAGCCAGCTGATAAGACAGCACCAGATGCGCCAGTTGTGAACCCAGTTAAAGCTGGAGATGAAGCAATCACAGGTAAAAGCAGAAGCAGGCTCAACAGTCGAAGTCACTCTTCCAGGCGGAGCTAAGAAATCTGTAACAGCCGGTGAAGACGGTACCTTCAGCATTCCAGTATCTGGCTTGAATGAAAACGACGAAATTTCTGTCACAGCAACAGACGCTTCAAACAACACATCAGCCCCAACTACAGTAACTGCTGGTAAAGCCGATGATAAGACAGCGCCAACCGCACCAGTGTAGAACCCAGTTAAAAGCTGGTGACACAGCGATCACAGGTACAGCTGAAAGCAGGCTCAACAGTCGAAGTCACTCTTCCAAATGGTTCTAAAGCCACAGCAACAGCTGACCAAGATGGTAACTTCAGCGTTCCAGTCAGCTGACTAGAAGAAGGTAAGACCGTATCTGTGACAGCAACAGACGCTTCAAAACAACACATCAGCCCCAACTACAGTAACCGTTGGTAAAAAGCCGATGATAAGACAGCGCCAACCGCACCAGTTGTGAACCCAGTTAAAGCTGGTGACACAGCGATCACAGGTACAGCTGAAGCAGGCTCAACAGTCGAAGTCACTCTTCCAAATGGTTCTAAAGCCACAGCAACAGCTGACCAAGATGGTAACTTCAGCGTTCCAGTCAGCGGCTTAGAAGAAGGTAAGACCGTATCTGTGACAGCAACAGACGCTTCAAACAACACATCAGCCCCAACTACAGTAACCGTTGGTAAAGCCGATGATAAGACAGCGCCAACCGCACCAGTTGTGAACCCAGTTAAAGCTGGAGATGAAGCAATCACAGGTAAAGCAGAAGCAGGCTCAACAGTCGAAGTCACTCTTCCAAATGGTTCTAAAGCCACAGCAACAGCTGACCAAGATGGTAACTTCAGCGTTCCAGTCAGCGGCTTAGAAGAAGGTAAGACCGTATCTGTGACAGCAACAGACGCTTCAAACACACATCAGCCCCAACTACAGTAACCGTTGGTAAAGCCGATGATAAGACAGCGCCAACCGCACCAGTTGTGAACCCAGTTAAAGCTGGTGACACAGCGATCACAGGTACAGCTGAAGCAGGCTCAACAGTCGAAGTCACTCTTCCAAATGGTTCTAAAGCCACAGCAACAGCTGACCAAGATGGTAACTTCAGCGTTCCAGTCAGCGGCTTAGAAGAAGGTAAGACCGTATCTGTGACAGCAACAGACGCTTCAAACAACACCTCAACTCCAACTACAGCAACTGTAGGCAAAGCCGCTGATAAGACAGCACCAGATGCGCCAGTTGTGAACCCAGTTAAAGCTGGAGATGAAGCAATCACAGGTAAAGCAGAAGCAGGCTCAACAGTCGAAGTCACTCTTCCAGGCGGAGCTAAGAAATCTGTAACAGCCGGTGAAGACGGTACCTTCAGCATTCCAGTATCTGGCTTGAATGAAAACGACGAAATTTCTGTCACAGCAACAGACGCTTCAAACAACACCTCAACTCCAACTACAGCAACTGTAGGCAAAGCTAGCTGATAAGACAGCACCAGATGCGCCAGTTGTGAACCCAGTTAAAGCTGGAGATGAAGCAATCACAGGTAAAGCAGAAGCAGGCTCAACAGTCGAAGTCACTCTTCCAGGCGGAGCTAAGAAATCTGTAACAGCCGGTGAAGACGGTACCTTCAGCATTCCAGTATCTGGCTTGAATGAAAACGACGAAATTTCTGTCACAGCAACAGACGCTTCAAACAACACCTCAACTCCAACTACAGCAACTGTAGGCAAAGCCGCTGATAAGACAGCACCAGATGCGCCAGTTGTGAACCCAGTTAAAGCTGGAGATGAAGCAATCACAGGTAAAGCAGAAGCAGGCTCAACAGTCGAAGTCACTCTTCCAGGCGGAGCTAAGAAATCTGTAACAGCCGGTGAAGACGGTACCTTCAGCATTCCAGTATCTGGCTTGAATGAAAACGACGAAATTTCTGTCACAGCAACAGACGCTTCAAACAACACCTCAACTCCAACTACAGCAACTGTAGGCAAAAGCCGCTGATAAGACAGCACCAGATGCGCCAGTTGTGAACCCAGTTAAAAGCTGGAGATGAAGCAATCACAGGTAAAAGCAGAAGCAGGCTCAACAGTCGAAGTCACTCTTCCAGGCGGAGCTAAGAAATCTGTAACAGCCGGTGAAGACGGTACCTTCAGCATTCCAGTATCTGGCTTGAATGAAAACGACGAAATTTCTGTCACAGCAACAGACGCTCAAACAACACCTCAACTCCAACTACAGCAACTGTAGGCAAAGCCGCTGATAAGACAGCACCAGATGCGCCAGTTGTGAACCCAGTTAAAGCTGGAGATGAAGCAATCACAGGTAAAGCAGAAGCAGGCTCAACAGTCGAAGTCACTCTTCCAGGCGGAGCTAAGAAATCTGTAACAGCCGGTGAAGACGGTACCTTCAGCATTCCAGTATCTGGCTTGAATGAAAACGACGAAATTTCTGTCACAGCAACAGACGCTTCAAACAACACATCAGCCCCAACTACAGTAACCGTTGGTAAAGCCGATGATAAGACAGCGCCAACCGCACCAGTTGTGAACCCAGTTAAAGCTGGTGACACAGCGATCACAGGTACAGCTGAAGCAGGCTCAACAGTCGAAGTCACTCTTCCAAATGGTTCTAAAGCCACAGCAACAGCTGACCAAGATGGTAACTTCAGCGTTCCAGTCAGCGGCTTAGAAGAAGGTAAGACCGTATCTGTGACAGCAACAGACGCTTCAAACAACACATCAGCCCCAACTACAGTAACCGTTGGTAAAGCCGATGATAAGACAGCGCCAACCGCACCAGTTGTGAACCCAGTTAAAGCTGGTGACACAGCGATCACAGGTACAGCTGAAGCAGGCTCAACAGTCGAAGTCACTCTTCCAAATGGTTCTAAAGCCACAGCAACAGCTGACCAAGATGGTAACTTCAGCGTTCCAGTCAGCGGCTTAGAAGAAGGTAAGACCGTATCTGTGACAGCAACAGACGCTTCAAACAACACATCAGCCCCAACTACAGTAACCGTTGGTAAAGCCGATGATAAGACAGCGCCAACCGCACCAGTTGTGAACCCAGTTAAAGCTGGAGATGAAGCAATCACAGGTAAAGCAGAAGCAGGCTCAACGATCGAAGTCACTCTTCCAAATGGTTCTAAAGCCACAGCAACAGCTGACCAAGATGGTAACTTCAGCGTTCCAGTCAGCGGCTTAGAAGAAGGTAAGACCGTATCTGTGACAGCAACAGACGCTTCAAAACAACACATCAGCCCCAACTACAGTAACCGTTGGTAAAAGCTGATGATAAGACAGCGCCAACCGCACCAGTTGTGAACCCAGTTAAAGCTGGTGACACAGCGATCACAGGGTACAGCTGAAGCAGGCTCAACAGTCGAAGTCACTCTTCCAAATGGTTCTAAAAGCCACAGCAACAGCTGACCAAGATGGTAACTTCAGCGTTCCAGTCAGCGACTAGAAGAAGGTAAGACCGTATCTGTGACAGCAACAGACGCTTCAAACAACACATCAGCCCCAACTACAGTAACCGTTGGTAAAAGCCGATGATAAGACAGCGCCAACCGCACCAGTTGTGAACCCAGTTAAAGCTGGTGACACAGCGATCACAGGTACAGCTGAAGCAGGCTCAACAGTCGAAGTCACTCTTCCAAATGGTTCTAAAGCCACAGCAACAGCTGACCAAGATGGTAACTTCAGCGTTCCAGTCAGCGACTTTAGAAGAAGGTAAGACCGTATCTGTGACAGCAACAGACGCTTCAAACAACACATCAGCCCCAACTACAGTAACCGTTGGTAAAGCCGATGATAAGACAGCGCCAACCGCACCAGTTGTGAACCCAGTTAAAGCTGGAGATGAAGCAATCACAGGTAAAGCAGAAGCAGGCTCAACAGTCGAAGTCACTCTTCCAAATGGTTCTAAAGCCACAGCAACAGCTGACCAAGATGGTAACTTCAGCGTTCCAGTCAGCGGCTTAGAAGAAGGTAAGACCGTATCTGTGACAGCAACAGACGCTTCAAACAACACATCAGCCCCAACTACAGTAACCGTTGGTAAAGCCGATGATAAGACAGCGCCAACCGCACCAGTTGTGAACCCAGTTAAAGCTGGTGACACAGCGATCACAGGTACAGCTGAAGCAGGCTCAACAGTCGAAGTCACTCTTCCAAATGGTTCTAAAGCCACAGCAACAGCTGACCAAGATGGTAACTTCAGCGTTCCAGTCAGCGACTTAGAAGAAGGTAAGACCGTATCTGTGACAGCAACAGACGCTTCAAAACAACACATCAGCCCCAACTACAGTAACCGTTGGTAAAGCCGATGATAAGACAGCGCCAACTGCACCAGTTGTGAACCCAGTTAAAGCTGGTGACACAGCAGTAACAGGTACAGCTGAAGCAGGCTCAACAGTCGAAGTCACTCTTCCAAATGGTTCTAAAGCCACAGCAACAGCTGACCAAGATGGTAACTTCAGCGTTCCAGTCAGCGACTTAGAAGAAGGTAAGACCGTATCTGTGACAGCAACAGACGCTTCAAACAACACATCAGCCCCAACTACAGTAACTGCTGGTAAAGCCGATGATAAGACAGCGCCAACCGCACCAGTTGTGAACCCAGTTAAAAGCTGGTGACACAGCGATCTACAGGTACAGCTGAAGCAGGCTCAACAGTCGAAGTCACTCTTCCAAATGGTTCTAAAGCCACAGCAACAGCTGACCAAGATGGTAACTTCAGCGTTCCAGTCAGCGGCTTAGAAGAAGGTAAGACCGTATCTGTGACAGCAACAGACGCTTCAAACAACACATCAGCCCCAACTACAGTAACCGTTGGTAAAGCCGATGATAAGACAGCGCCAACCGCACCAGTTGTGAACCCAGTTAAAGCTGGTGACACAGCAGTAACAGGTACAGCTGAAGCAGGCTCAACAGTCGAAGTCACTCTTCCAAATGGTTCTAAAGCCACAGCAACAGCTGACCAAGATGGTAACTTCAGCGTTCCAGTCAGCGGCTTAGAAGAAGGTAAGACCGTATCTGTGACAGCAACAGACGCTTCAAACAACACATCAGCCCCAACTACAGTAACCGTTGGTAAAGCCGATGATAAGACAGCGCCAACCGCACCAGTTGTGAACCCAGTTAAAGCTGGTGACACAGCGATCACAGGTACAGCTGAAGCAGGCTCAACAGTCGAAGTCACTCTTCCAAATGGTTCTAAAGCCACAGCAACAGCTGACCAAGATGGTAACTTCAGCGTTCCAGTCAGCGGCTTAGAAGAAGGTAAGACCGTATCTGTGACAGCAACAGACGCTTCAAACAACACATCAGCCCCAACTACAGTAACCGTTGGTAAAGCCGATGATAAGACAGCGCCAACCGCACCATCAACTAAGACACCAGTTAAAGATACTGCAAACTTGACAGATGCCGAAAAAGCTAAAGTTAAAGAAGCAGTAGAAGCAGTGAACCCAGGATCTAAAGCAGAAGTATCTACCCTTCCTAATACTGGTGAAAAACAATCAGTTGTAGCGCTTGGTCTTGCAGTTCTATCGGCCTTATCAGGTGGATTACTTGTTTCGAAGAAACGCAAAGAAGAAGAATAGTTAAATCATCTTATAGTTTGAGTTTCCACTCATTAGTTGGTTTTAACTAGATTACGAGGAGAATAATTTCTCCTCGTTTTTTTGTTCTTTAGGCTTTTAAACTCCAGTATAATAGCAGTTAGTTAGATCAATTTCTTTGATTCATTTTTGATTTGTGTGATCAAGGACTCTAAATGTTATGTTTAAATGTACCTTAATTTGGCAATGACCTTGTTCTCCAGTATTAAGGAATGAGGTCATTGTCTTTTTGAGATTGCATATTCTATAAGGATTAAAAATTTTTATCTTTTCTCTACCAGAATGAAAGATAAAAATTTTAAAAATAGCTAGGTCTTGAATTCTCTAGCTTATACCGATAAGGTTAATATGTATAAAGGTGTTCGTCATACGACTATTTAAGATGAAATTATGTGTGTGTTTCCTAATGATTTATGATAAAATTAATGGAGTTCCTTTGTGAAATTGATTTAAATGATGCGTTCATAGACTTTTACAAACGTTACAATTTGTTCATAAATCATTGTAAATATGGCAAAAATATTCTTCGTAAAAATACATTTATATAACTATATTAGCTTTTGAATGATTTATTGATAAGACAAATTTTTTTAAATTACTTGATCTAAATGAAGATTGGTAGTTTTTTAAGAAAATATAGGGGAAAATGGAGAGAAGAATGGATATTTGGGAAATCATGTATGAAAAAGGCAAAAATCCTCTACCGTCCCCATGAAGTATCTGATTTTTGTCTATGCGCAACACGTGGTTGCGACCATTGAGACAGAGGACGGACAAATTTTTACAGGCTTTTTGTATGGAAGGGACTTGTGGAGTATTCCATTTGTGTGCGGAACGAGCGCTCTCTTTAATATGTACCAAGCATCTGGTCAAACCAAGGTAAAACGAATTTTAGCCTTCCGAGATCGACCACCTTATGGCGGCGACTCTGGAATGCCTTGTGGGGCTTGTCGAGAGTTCTTAATGGAACTTGATTCAGCCAATAGCCAGTTGGAGTTTATGGTCGATTATGAGAGTCGAAAGACTATTACTCTGGGAGAGTTGATGCCCTTTTGGTGGGGAGAAGAACGGGCCAATCAGAGGACTGAGAATCTCTCCCAGGAGGAGTCTTAGTTTCCCAGGAGCTCAGATGAGAGAAGAAATGTGAGAGTGAAAGATGGACAATAAAATTGATGTATCGATTCCAGTTGCTCAAGTCATTGATCAACATCCGGAAGTATTGGATTTGTTGGTGAGTTGGGCTTTAAAACCCTTAGCTAATCCGATCATGCGCAATACAGTTGGGCGCAAGGTTTCCTTGAAACAAGGATCAAAATTAGAAGGCACTCCTATGGAGAAGATTGTACGAACACTAGAGGCCAATGGCTATGAAGTAGTGGGGCTAGACTAATGAGTGATGAACGAATTCATGTCTTAAGAGATATCTTATTAGACCTTCATCATGGAGCTTCTCCTGAGTCGGTTCAGGAACGCTTTGATGCGACCTTTAGCGGGGTATCTGCGATTGAGATTTCCCTCATGGAGCATGAACTGATGAACTCCGATGCAGGTATCACCTTTGAGGATGTCATGGAGCTATGCGATGTCCATGCTAATCTCTTTAAGAACGCTGTACAAGGGGTCGAAGTGGCAGATACCGACCATCCAGGCCATCCAGTTCAGATCTTTAAACAGGAGAACCTAGCCCTTCGGGCTGCTATGATGAGGGTCCGTCGCTTGCTGGATAATTATGAGACGACGGAGGATTCTGAGATGATCCAGGAGATTCAGAAAGGCCTCTTGCGTCAGCTGAGCTTGGTGGGTCAATTTGACCGGCATTATCGTCGCAAGGAAGAGTTGATGTTTCCAATTATGGAGCGCTATGGGCATGATTCCCCTCCCAAAGTCATGTGGGGAGTGGATGACCAGATTCGAGAACTCTTTGCGAAAGCAATGGATGCGGCCAAGGAACTACCGGATTCTGCCATTTCTGAAGTCAAAGAGCGCTTTGAAGCCTTTGCGCAAGAGTTTGAGGCTATGATCTTCAAGGAAGAATCGATCCTCTTGATGATTTTGCTGGAGGCCTTTACTCAGGATGATTGGCTCTCCATCGCAGAAGAAAGTGATGCCTATGGTTATGCCATTATCATTCCGAGTGAGAAATGGGTGCCGAAACGCGTGGACTTCAAGGAAGAAGGAGCAGCAGAGTCAGAAGGTTCAGTTGCAGCCCTTCCTTCTTCAGAAGGAGGCGAGGAGCACCGTCAGGTCATTGAGACTCCTGAGGGACAGTTTACGATCACCTTCACACCTAAGAAAAAAGAAGAGAGCTTCGACCGTCAGCAACCACAAGCTTTTGGCCATGGATTTTTATCGGTGGAGCAGGCAAATTTGATCTTGAACCATCTACCGATGGAGATCACTTTTGTCAATAAGGATGATATTTTCCAATATTACAATGATGCAGCGCCTTTTGAGGAGATGATCTTCAAACGGACACCGTCGCAGGTAGGACGCAATGTTGAGCTGTGTCACCCGCCAAAATACTTGGAGAAGGTCAAAGCCATCATGCAGGGGCTTCGAGAAGGGAAAAAAGACAAGTACGAAATGTGGTTCAAATCCGAATCACGTGGGAAATTTGTCCATGTCACTTATGCGGCAGTGCGTGATGAAGCAGGAGATTTTCAAGGTGTCTTGGAATATGTCCAGGATATCCAACCTTATCGGGAGATTGATAGTGAATTTTATAGAGGATTGGAGTAAGAATGAGCTACGAAAAAGAATTTATGAAAGAATTTGAGGCCTGGATCAAGACTCAGGTCATGATCAATGAGATGGCCCTGACAGAAAGCAAGAAGGTTTATGAAGAAGATCAGGACGAGCGGGCCAAGGAAGCTATGATCCGCTACGAGAGTCGCTTGGATGCCTATCAATTCCTTCAAGGGAAGTTTGCTAACTACCATGAGGGGAAAGGGTTCCACGATCTGCCAGATGGCTTGTTTGGAGAGAGAACCTATTAAAAGCTCTTTGTGAAGGCCTTTTACTGGCTGGATTTGGCTGAAAATAGTGCAATGACTTGATTTTTCGAGGGATTGTGTTACAATAAAAAAGTTGAACAGACATCAACGAATTATCGAAAGTAATATTGGTGATGAAACATTGTTGCCTTAGGGATTGATCACTGGATACGTAGGAGGAAAAATGGCAAAGAAGAACGTTAACCGTGCGAAACAATACAAACATCAAAATAGACATCTTTTGAAAAAAGCTGTCGCAACTGTAGGAGCAGCTGTTAAAGAAGCACCTAAGAAAGTTGAGAAAGCAGCAAAAGCAGTAGCGAAAGAAGTTAAACAAGCAGCTTCTTCAGTAGAAGAATTCGCTGCAAGCTTGGAAGGTGTAGCACTAGATCGTGCGCAAACATTCTATGATGAAGGTATTCGCTCTGTTGCGGACTTCGCAAACTGGACAGAGAAAGAGTTGTTGGCCCTTAAAGGAATCGGCCCAGCTACTATCAAAAAATTGCAAGAACTTGGTGTCAAGTTTAAATAATCGCTTTTGTGATTTCTTGCTATTTCCAGGAAAACTTGATAAAATGAAGCTGTTAGAGGTGTTTTGAGTCCCACATTTTACAGAAAGTGGCGGTGCTGAGAAGTCCACAAATGTGTCAAAACTGGTTGCTAATGGATGAAAATGAAATAATAATGTCTTTTTGTTTTAAAGACGAGAGTTGCGGGCGTTGCCCGAAATTGGGTGGTACCGCGGATAAACACATTCGTCCCTGTCAGATTAATGACAGGGGCGATTTTTTGTAGAAAGCGAGGGAGGAAAATGACAAGAGCAGAGTTGCCAGAACGAATCGAAACGGAGCGTCTAGTCTTACGAGTCCGAACAGTGGCTGATGCAGAGGACATATATGCTTACGCTAGTCTTCCAGAAGTCTCCTACCCAGCAGGTTTTCCACCCGTCAAGACCTTGGAAGATGAGATTTATTACCTAGAGCATATCCTTCCCGAGCGCAATCAAAAGGACAATCTCCCAGCGGGCTATGGAATTGTCGTTAAAGGAACCGATACAATCATTGGTTCTGTCGATTTTCCCCGTCGCTACGAAGACGATGTGCTGGAGATTGGCTATACCTTGCATCCAGACTATTGGGGTCTAGGTTATGTTCCAGAGGCGGCACGTACTTTGATTGATCTGGCTTTTAAAGAACTGGGGCTTCATAAGGTAGAATTGTCTTGCTTTGGCTACAATATCCAAAGTCAACGAGTCGCTGAGAAACTTGGTTTTACCCTCGAAGCTCGCATAAGAGACCGCAAAGATGCTCAAGGTAACCGCTGTGATGATTTGAGATATGGCTTGCTGAAGAGTGAGTGGGAGGTGATTTGATGCATGTTTTCATCATTGGAGCTCCAGCTGCAGGGAAAATGACCATTGGTCAGGAACTTTCGAAACTCACCGGTGCGACTCTCTTTTTCAACCATCAACCCATTGATTTTGCACTCGAAATCTATCAGGATTTTACGGAAGAAATGTGGGAATTTGTTCGTAGCGTTAACTTTTCTTTTCTTGGAACAAGCGCCAGGCATCATCGGTCGGTGATTTTAACAGGTGTAGCTGATTTTTCAAATCAATACCATCTGATGTATTTGAAGGATATTCAAGATTTATTAAATGAGTATCATCAAGAGATTCTCTTTGTTGAATTAGAAACGTCTCTTGAGGAGCGCTTACGTCGCAATCGAACGGAGAATAGGTTGAATTACAAACCCTTGAAACGGAATTTTGAGGTATCTGAAAGAGAAATTTTAGAGACTGATAAAACAGATCAACTTAATTCTCAAAAGCAACCGAGTGGTCTTCACCACTACCTGAAAATTGATAATACGAATCTGTCTGCAGAAGAAGTCGCAAAGCAGATTCAAGAAAAAATGAAAACAATAGAGAAAGGACACACACATGTCTAAAGAACTTTCACCTAAATACAATCCAGCCGAGGTTGAGGCTGGTCGTTACCAAAAATGGCTTGATGCGGATGTTTTCAAGCCTTCAGGCGATCAAAAGGCTAAGCCTTATTCAATCGTCATTCCACCACCAAACGTAACTGGGAAACTTCACCTTGGTCACGCTTGGGATACGACTTTGCAAGATATCATCATCCGTCAAAAACGGATGCAAGGTTTTGATACGCTTTGGCTTCCAGGGATGGACCACGCTGGGATTGCGACTCAGGCTAAGGTTGAGGAGCGCTTGCGTGGTGAGGGCATTACACGTTATGACCTCGGTCGTGAGAAATTCCTCGACAAAGTCTGGGAATGGAAAGACGAATATGCCACTACCATCAAGGAACAATGGGGCAAGATGGGGCTCTCTGTAGACTACTCTCGTGAGCGTTTCACTCTTGACGAAGGTTTGTCAAAAGCTGTTCGCAAGGTCTTTGTGGACCTTTACAAGAAAGGCTGGATCTACCGTGGTGAGTTTATCATCAACTGGGACCCAGCAGCTCGCACAGCCCTTTCTGATATCGAGGTGATCCACAAGGACGTCGAAGGTGCCTTCTACCACATGAACTACATGCTAGAAGACGGCTCACGCGCCCTTGAAGTAGCGACAACTCGTCCTGAGACTATGTTTGGGGACGTTGCGGTTGCGGTCAATCCAGAAGACCCACGCTACAAGGACTTGATTGGTAAAAACGTCATCCTTCCAATCGCTAATAAACTCATCCCAATCGTTGGGGATGAGCACGCAGATCCTGAGTTTGGTACTGGTGTCGTGAAAATCACACCTGCCCACGATCCAAACGACTTTTTGGTTGGTCAACGTCACAACTTGCCACAAGTCAACGTCATGAACGACGACGGAACCATGAATGACTTGGCCTTCGAATTTGCAGGCATGGACCGTTTTGAAGCTCGTAAGGCAGTCGTTGCTAAGTTGGAAGAAATCGGATCCCTCGTTAAAATCGAAAAACGTGTCCACAGTGTTGGTCACCAGAGCGTACAGGTGTTGTGGTTGAGCCACGCTTGTCTACGCAATGGTTCGTCAAGATGGACCAATTGGCTAAGAATGCCATTGCCAACCAAGACACAGAGGACAAGGTAGAATTCTACCCACCTCGTTTCAACGATACCTTCCTCCAATGGATGGAAAATGTCCACGACTGGGTTATCTCTCGTCAGCTCTGGTGGGGTCACCAAATCCCTGCTTGGTACAATGCTGAGGGTGAAATATATGTCGGCGAAGAAGCTCCAGAAGGTGACGGTTGGACTCAGGACGAAGACGTCTTAGATACTTGGTTCAGTTCTGCCCTTTGGCCATTCTCAACCATGGGCTGGCCGGATGTCGACTCAGAAGACTTCAAACGTTATTATCCAACATCAACTTTGGTGACTGGTTATGATATTATTCCGTTCTGGGTGTCTCGGATGATTTTCCAAGGTTTGGAATTTACTGGCAAGTCGCCATTCAAAAATGCCTTGATTCATGGTCTCATTCGTGATGAGCAAGGACGCAAGATGTCGAAATCTCTCGGTAACGGGATTGACCCAATGGATGTTATTGATAAGTACGGAACAGATAGCCTTCGTTGGTTCCTTTCAAACGGTTCTGCACCAGGTCAAGACGTGCGCTTCTCTTACGAGAAAATGGATGCTTCATGGAACTTCATTAACAAGATCTGGAACATCTCTCGCTACATCCTCATGAACAATGAAGGTTTAACCCTTGAGCAAGCTACTGCCAATGTGGAAAAAGTTGTTAACAAGGAAGCTGGAAATGTCACAGACCGCTGGATTCTCCACAACCTCAATGAAACCATTGGAAAAGTCACTGAAAACTTTGATAAATTTGAATTTGGTGTAGCTGGTCACATCCTCTACAACTTCATCTGGGATGAGTTTGCGGACTGGTACGTTGAGTTGACCAAGGAAGTCCTTTATAGCGATAATGAAGAAGAGAAAGTCATCACACGTTCTGTTCTCCTTTACACCTTGGACAAGATCCTTCGTCTCCTTCACCCAATCATGCCATTCGTGACAGAGGAAATCTTTGGACAAATCTCAGAAGGTTCTATCGTTACAGCAGAATACCCAACTGTCAACCCAGCCTTTGAAGACCTAGCGGCTCACACAGGTGTCGAAAGTCTCAAAGACTTGATCCGTGCCGTTCGGAATGCGCGTGCAGAAGTAAACGTAGCACCAAGCAAGCCTATCACCATCCTTGTTAAGACAAGCGATAGCGACTTGGAAGCCTTTTTTAACAGCAATGTCAACTACATCAAACGCTTCACAAATCCAGAACACTTGGAAATCGCATCAAACATCCCTGCACCTGAACTCGCTATGTCAAGCGTCATCACAGGAGCAGAAATCTACCTGCCACTCGCAGACCTCCTCAATGTCGAAGAAGAACTCGCTCGCCTCGACAAGGAACTCGCTAAATGGCAAAAAGAACTGGATATGGTTGGTAAGAAGCTCTCTAACGAACGCTTCGTAGCCAATGCCAAACCAGAAGTCGTCCAAAAAGAACGCGACAAACAAGCCGACTACCAAGCCAAATACGACGCGACAATAGCGCGTATTGATGAGATGAAGGAAATTGTTTAAATGGATTCAGTTATTCAATCTTTACCTAGCATTGCCACATTTTTGAGTATTATACTTTACTATATATGCAGTAAACAATTATTATCGTCAAAAAGATTTGACGAAAAAGCTACGAGATCTATAAAACAATATTTAAGTATTGTTGCAAATGCTACTCTTAGCGAGGAAAAAAACAACGTGAGATTAACTTGAATCAAACTCATATATTGCATAAACAAGAATTAATTTTTATTTGCTTCTAAAGAAATTGTTGATCTAGCAGGTGAAATTGAACCCCTCGACTTTACGGATAATAACCCTAATAAAGATAGACAATACGAAAAGTACCTACTCTTGTTAAATATGATGAGGTTAGATTTACTGAAATCGAATAAGAAAATTTCAGTAGAGACTCTTAGAAAAGTTACTAGGGTAGTAAAATATTTCAAAACCAAGTAAATATAATTGCTACACACTTGCTTTGTTTCTATATTTTAGATATCATTTTTCTTTTTCTCTAAGAACTTAATAAAGAGATATAATATGACAAACAAGGAATATAGTATATTAAATTAAGTAACGATTAAACATTATAGAAAGCAGGTTACTACATGACAAATTCTGTAAGTTCGAACCGACCTGAGAAGTACAACATTGCAGCTTTCTTCTCAGGTGTTGGGGGAATTGAGTTGGGATTTGAACAAACCAACGAGTTCAGAGTGGTGTATGCCAACGAATTTGATAAGTATGCGCGTCAGACTTATCGTTTAAATTATCCAAATACGCATTTGGATAGTCGTGATATTCATGCGGTGCAGCCGGAAGACATTCCAGCTGAGCGCGTGGATGTGATTATGGGAGGCTTCCCTTGTCAGGCCTTTAGTATTGCTGGTTATCGCAAGGGCTTTGATGATGATCGTGGTGATCTTTTCTTTGAGTTGCTTCGTATGATTGAAGGGCGTAAACCTCGCGCTATCTTCATCGAAAACGTCAAAAACATGGTCGGTCATGACCATGGCAACACTTTCAAGGTTATTCGTGAAGCCTTGACCGAGAACAACTACTTCATCAAGTGGAAGGTTCTCAATGGGAAAGACTAGGAAATATCCCACAAAACCGCGAGCGGATCTATATCGTTGGTTTTGATACCAAAGAAGCTTATGACTTGTTTGAATTCCCTGAGGAAATCAAGCTGACAACGACTTTGAGTGATGTTATTGATTTTGGTGCCAAGCCAGATGAGGCCTACTATTATAGAGAAGGCAAGCAGAATTTCTACGCTGACCTCAAGGCCAACGTGACCAGTCAAGATACGGTCTACCAATGGCGTCGTCAATATGTCCGTGAAAATAAAAATGGCGTTGTTCCAACCTTAACGGCCAATATGGGAACAGGTGGACATAACGTTCCATTGATTTTGACGGACAGTGGGGAGATTCGTAAGTTAACACCGAAGGAAACCTTCAATGTACAAGGTTATCCTAAGGCTTTTAAGTTGCCTGAGGGGGTTTCCAATGGTCAACTCTACAAACAAGCTGGAAATAGTGTGGTTGTCCCTGTGATTAAACGCATTGCAGAGCGGATTGCTTTTGCCCTTAATGAGAGCAATGGGCCGTCTCAACTGGATCGTTCAGGAAAATTCGCCATTATCTATACCAAGATGAATGGTCAATTTGAAGGCCAGTCTTATGTGAAAGATTTTGTCTCCACTTATGAGGAAGCAGAGAAGAAGATTGCCTCCTATGAGGATGGACTTGCAATTTTATCGGATGAAGATTATTTCAGATTGGTAAAAAAACGTGGAAATTTTAGAGTTTTACAGCATTATTTAACGAATTATATAAGTAAGGGGACTAGTGAAAAACTAGTCTTCTTTTTGATATACTTAAATAAGAAGTGAGGATTGAATGATGTGGGAACACCTAAAACAAGAACAAAAGGAAAAATACAAGACTCTCATTACCAACTTTGCTAGTCTGAGTGAGGCCTTTTCTCAAAAAGCAGAGGGTGAAGATTCTGATGATCGAGAGAGCTATGTTGCTCCGATTGTCAATTCAAAATTTCAAGAGACTGTTTTTCAAAAGGCTTTTCATGCGGTTGGTGAGGATATTGCTAATACCTCCTATGATGCTTCGCTTGTCGTTGATGAGCAACATAAGTATTTGGTTGGGATTAAATCCTTTGGTTTGGATTCAGGGGATCAAAAGATTGCTCAGTTTAAGAAAGATTCACAATCTTGGAACGAGCTGTTGAGTGAAATTCGATTTCATGCTGATATTTCACCTGACAAGGAGACAGCTGATAAAGAAAATCGTGCTCGCTATGAAAAACTGGCTCGTGAGATTGCGACCTTGCGAAATCAACGGATTGAATCCTCAAAAGCTCTCATAAGGGATTTCATTCTGATGCTAGTCATGTGGAAGCCGTTTATCATGTCTTGATGCCGACTTCGAAAGGACATAAGCCTCAGATCCATGTGGGAGAGACAACTTATTTGCCGGTTGATCTAGACCATCTCAAGATTCTTGGTTCTACAACTAAGAACAATCCGACAAATTTCCGTTTTACAGATGGCCAGCATGATTACAAATACACGGCTGCAGATAGTCAGCTCCATATGACCTTTAGGAATAAGGAGATTGTAGTTGACACCTGGGATGTAAATTATGTCGAAGATCCCTTTTATCTTTTTGAACACCTTCATTTATTGACCTCGGAAAAAAGTGATTCGGAGATTCTTGAGACGGTGTCGTGGGTGATCACAGATAAGCACGGAAATGTAGAAGAAAATTCTGGCTTTAATGCTTTTAATGGTGGTTCAAAGTTGGCCAAGAAGGATCGCTTGCCACGGATTTTAAAAGATTCAGGATAAATTTAAAGATAGTCTGGCTCCAGAAGAACTAGCTTTTGTAACCTTCTCTTTGGAAGAAATCCTCTTGAAAAAATGGTCTACCAAGGAAGAAAAAGCTCAGATGAAGTCCATTCGTGAGGACTTGATTCGCTTTGTACACGAGACAGGGAATGAAAAACTCATTAAAGAAATTGAACAGCTGGTGTATCGTCCAGTCAGTGAAGTGTATATCCCTCTTCCAGATTCCAAACGTTTCCATGAGGAGCGTCCAGACTTTTTTGGTAAAGGGATCGGCAGGTTTGAGCCAGGTACTAGTAAACTTGCGCTTCCAAAAGAGGAACGAACCTTTAAGCTACGATTTTTATCATCAGGTGATGTGATTACGGCCTATATCAACCAAGAAGCTGGGAAGGCCATTCAATCAACTGATAAGCAAGAAATCCTTGGCAAATTGGATCCTTCGAGGGGTCTTTCAGTTAAAAGACAGAGAGATCCTAACGGGTAAGAAATTATCTCAGCTAGAAATCAATGGTATCCGTCTTTCCAAATTCAAAAACGGTGAAATTGGCATTGACTTCATCTGGATTGATGTGGACAATCCTCCTGCAGACGCGATTGGTTGGGTTGCGAAATCCTCTTCATCTACATGATAAAAGAACCTCCTAGTTTTATCTAGGAGGTTGCTTTGTATTCTGTGGTGGGGCTGTGGCCTAGGTAGGTATAAATCCGTGTCAGTGGGGATTGGGGATGGGTGGAGACGCGAAAGTGAAAGTAGTGGTCACGATGGTCACGACTCTGGGTGTGGTGGAGTCTGAAATAGTTGCGCTGGCCTGTCGACATGGATCTCAGCAGGTCATCTTCTAAAAAGACCAAGGGGGTCGCAGTCGTTGCCAAGCGGTAAAAATCATGCTCGAACTGCTGGTAATTGTCTGAAAAATAATCGAATTGGAGTTCGTGTTTATTCAGGGCTGGTTTCATAGCTAGAATCTCCTGGTTCAATAGAAAAAATAGTCGAAAGAAGGAGAGAGTGATAGTGCTGGCCATTTTTAATGAGGACCTCGGCAGGGCTTAAGGTATAGACCTGGCCGCAGTAGACGGCGACTTGATTGTCCTGGAGGGTAGAGAGGGAGAGGTGAGTCTCTTGCTGATAAGCCTGCTCGAGGAGGTGACGGATTTCTTGGTTTGAGAGGAGGCGAAGCTCTTCGAGAGAGAGCTGGTTTGTTTGTAAGGCCGTCGAATGCTCAGAGAGGAAGAAAGCCAGCCCACTTGGCCATGCCCCGGTCTTGGAAGTCGCGTGCCGACTGATAGGGGAGATAAGAACGATCAATCATGCTAAGCCATCTAAACCTCCTGCAGAGTGGCCTCCGGTCAGCTTGCTTCGAGCCAGAGCGCGCGAATTTTCTAATAGGGCAGATCCCTTCTGTAGAGAAGCAAAGCCAAATCGGTCACGGATGTGGTCAATGGTCTCTTGGAGGGCTTCTTCTCTTTGGGTTTGCTCAGGGTCATCAAATAGGGAGATCAGCTGGAAGCTCTCCTCTACGAGATTTCCATAAAAGACTCCGATCTGCCGGATGGCTCCTCCCTGATAGTGGGAACGAAAGAGCTGGATGACTTCCTTGGCTAATTGAGCGGTAGAGTTGGTCGGCTCAATCTTTCGCTGGCAGTGGATGGAGGGAAGCTGTTCCTGTTTGGAGTAGCTGGCGTGGATGGAGACCAGTTGTGTCTTTTTCTTTTCCCGACGCAAGCGGATAGCGACCTGCTCAGCCATCTCTCGAAAGACCAGTTCAATATCGCTTTGGCGGTGGTAGTCACGGGGAAGGATTTGCGAATTTCCTAGACCGTGAGACTTTGGTCGATAGGGACGATGGACATTGCTTTCATCGATCCCATGGGCATGAAACCAGAGCTGGACGCCCATGACTCCGAATTCTTTTTTGAGCTGGTCTGGATTGGCCTGGGCCAGTTCATAGATGGAGTGAATGCCTAGTTTGTTCAGGCGTTTTTCTGTTCGATGGCCGATCCCCCAGAAATCGGTCAGTTTTTTTATCTGCCAGACTCGACTGGGGACGTCTTCGTAAGACCAGTTAGCCCGCATGGTTTTCTGGTGCTTGGCGTCGTTGTCCAGAGCCAGTTTGGCCAGTAGCGGATTGGCATTGCTCATCCCGACAGTAGCATAGATCCCAGTTTGCTGCCAAATGCGCTTTTGGATCCGAGCAGAAAGAAGATCCAGCTTGGAGCGTCGGTCTAGCTGAGGATCAGGAATAAAGTAGTTGAGAGAGCTGGTCAAATCGATAAATCCCTCATCGATGGAATAGGGATAGATATCATCTGGAGCAGCAAATTCTTGAAAGACTTGCTGGATTTCCATGTTGACCTGGATATAGGCATTCATGCGAGGGGGCACGATAAAGGTGCGCTTGGCCCAACTTTCGATATAGTGGACAAAGGCTGGATCTGTCGGCAGACCTTGCTTACGGGCCAGGTAGTAATTGAATTTCCTCGTCTTGAGATCAAAGGGCAGATCATAGCTACGCCCGACATTTTTCTTCCCAAAGACCTGCTTAAAAACGGGGGAACTGGCTAAGATGAGGCCAGCAGAATTGTCACTCCGACTCATGACACAAAGAGAAGTAGTCAAAGGGATTGAGGCCGAGGCGGACGCATTCACAACTGGCATAGAAACTTTTCATATCCACAAAAGCAATATCAGACCTAGGCTCACGTGAATAATCAAAAAGCATGTCTAGACCTCCAGAGGGAGGAAGTGGCCGACCACGATACCGACGATTTTTGGTTCATCTTCGTAGGGAGCAAAGAGGTCATCATAGGCTGGGTTGATAGACTCTAGGCGGAGGCCCTCCTCTTCTCGATAGACTTTTTTGATATAGGTCTTCCCATTCCACATGAGGGCGTAGACCGCTCCATCATAGTCAAATCCAGTCTGTTTCATCAAGGCAACGGAACCGTTTGGATAGCTTGGTTCCATAGAATCTCCAGACACCCAAGAGGCAAAGTCGTGTTGGATCTCTTGGTCAAAATAAACGGTCTCGTAGTCAGTCTCATTGTCATAAAAGGTATGACCATGTCCAGCTGCCAAGTCGATAGAGAGGACACGGTAAGGGATCAAAGAGACCACCTTTTCTTGCTCTGCTAAGAGTTGGCTAGCCAAAGAGATCGACCTTTTCTCTGATGGGGTGGGGTTAGTAAAGGGTAGGTGAAAAGCGCTGAGCTCTTGTCGACAAAGTAGTCCTCTTTAACGGAGAGGCGCTTGGCCAACCTCCTGAGGTTTTTATCGTGTGGCTCTGCTAAGCCATTCTCCCAACTAGAGTAGGTCTTGCGACTAATCTCTAAGGATTCGTAGACCTGGGCTTGGGTTAGGCCCGAGCTCAAGTCTACGGTCTTTTAATTTTTTTGCATCAAACATCTGTATTCTCCTACGTAACGTTTTAAAAGTTACGTATAGTATAGCAAAAAAAAATTCGGACTTCAAGAGAAAAGTGAGAGGATTTTTCTTTAGCAGCGAAAGGGATTTGGTTCAGCAGATCTCAGATTGGGGAGGTGGGTGTTTTTGTATCTTTTATCCAAATTTTGATATAATAATCTCTATGAAGATTGTATCAGGTACCTATGGAGGGACGTCCTCTTAAGACGCTCGAAGGAAAGACAACGAGGCCCACTTCAGATAAAGGTGAGAGGGCTATGTTTAATATGATCGGTCCTTATTTTTGATGGGGGGCGGGTCTTGGATTTATATGCTGGGCTCAGGTGGTCTGTCCATCGAGGCGGTGTCTCGGGGGATGGAGCAGGCTGTCTTTGGTCGAGAAAGGACCGCAGAGCCCAAGGGATCATTGCCAGCAATATCCAAATGACCAAGGAAAGCCACAAGTTTCAATTGCTGAAGATGGAGGCTCACCAAGCTCTCAATCAATTGCAGGGGACTTTTGATCTTATTTTCCTGGACCCTCCCTATGCCAAGGAGCAGATCGTAGCCGATATTGAGGCCCTGGCTGAACGTGGTTTACTGGGAGAAGAGGTCATGGTCGTCTGTGAGACAGACAAGGCAGTGGACTTGCCTGAGGAGATTGCTTGTCTAGGAATCTGGAAAGAAAAAATCTACGGAATTAGTAAGGTGACGGTTTATGTCAGATAAAATCGGATTATTTACAGGTTCATTTGACCCAATGACCTTGGGACACTTGGATTTGATAGAGCGGGCTAGTCGCTTGTTTGATCGCTTGTATGTCGGCATCTTCTTTAATCATGAGAAGAAGGGCTATTTTACCATTGAGCAAAGGGAAAGCCATGGTGACAGAGGCAGTGGCTCATCTGTCCAATGTAAGAGTCATCACCTCAGAGGCAGAGTTGGCAGTAGAAGTGGCTAGACGGTATGGGGTGACGAGCTTTGGTCCGAGGCTTGCGCAATAGTCAGGACTTCCTCTATGAAAGCAATATGGACTACTTCAATCACCAGCTGGCTCCAGAGCTTGAGACCATCTATCTCTGTGCCCAGCCCCAGTACCAGGCCTTGAGCTCGACGAGAATCCGCGAGTTGCTGACCTTCCAGCAGGATGTCAGTGCCTATGTCCCAGAGAGTGTTATAAAGGAGATGAAATAAAAGGAATGAATGAATTTGAGAAACCAAAGGGCTCAGCTACCAGAAAGCCCATTTGAACCTGTACGCAAAAAAGATAGCGTGTGGAGAACCTATCGTTGGCCGATGATTGGGACCTTGCTTCTGATTTTGGCCTTGCTAGCTTTCTTTGTTCCCCTGCCCTACTATCTGGAAATGCCCGGGAGTTCAGAAGATATTCGCCAAGTGATGCGCGTCAACCAGAAAAATGATGAAGCATCCGGTTCGTATGATTTTTGTCACTGTTGCCGTCAAGCAAGCGACCTTCTCGGATATAGTCTATGCCTGGATGACTCCTTTTACAGATATCCACTCTGAAAAAGAAATGACAGGTGGCAGTTCCAGTGAGGAATTTTTCCGGATCAATCAATTTTATATGGAGACCTCTCAAAATACTGCCAAATACCAAGGATTAAAAACGGCTGGAAAAGAGACAGAGATGGAATTCTTAGGTGTCTATGTCATGCAAGTGGCAGAAGACTCTACCTTTAAAGGCGTTCTAAATATTGCGGACACGGTTACGGCTGTGAATGACAAGACCTTCAAGAGCTCAAAAGAGCTCATCGAGTATGTTGGTTCCCAAAAAATCGGGGACAAGGTCTCAGTGACCTACACAGAAGATGGTCAGACCAAGACAGCTGAAGGAAAGATTATTAAGTTGGTCAATGGCAAGAATGGGATTGGGATTAGCTTGATTGACCGGACAGAAGTGAAGAGTGACGTGCCAATCGAGTTTGCGACAGCTGGCATCGGTGGTCCAAGTGCCGGGATGATGTTTAGTTTGTCCATCTATACTCAAGTAGCGGATCCAGACCTTCGTCAGGGACGCCATATCGCGGGGACAGGGACCATTAACCATGATGGGACTGTCGGAGATATCGGTGGAGTGGATAAAAAAGTCGTAGCAGCAGATCGCGCTGGTGCTGAAATCTTCTTTGCCCCTGACAATCCAGTGACAGAGGAAGTCAAAAAGAACAATCCGAATGCCAAGAGCAACTACGACGAAGCGGTAGAAACAGCTAAGAAAATTAAAACCAAGATGAAAATTGTCCCTGTCAAAACCTTGCAGGATGCTATTGACTATTTGAAAAAGAACTAAAGTAGCTTGTTTGACAAATTTCGTACTTGAACGTATGACATCGTGTTAGCAGAGGGAAACATTCACCTTCTAATTAAATTCAAGTTTTTGCTTATCAATCTCTCTATTTTTAGAGGGATTTTTTCTTTATACTGGTGTCAGAAAGAAAGGGAGGTAGTGAAATGATTCAAACCAGTTTGTTTTCCATTTCAGTATTCTTAGCGGGAGTTCTATCCTTTTTCTCCCCGTGTATTTTGCCACTGATGCCAGTCTATGTAGGGATCTTATTAGATTCTGAGCATGAAAAAAACGGTGCGTATTTTTTTGGAAGAGATATTTCTTGGTATGGCTTTGGTCAAGACTCTCTGTTTTTATTGCTGGTCTATCAACTGTATTTCTGATTCTAGGTTACGGTGCAGGGTGCCCTTGGGTCAGGTACTCTATGCTCCCTGGTTCCGTTACCTACTAGGAGGGATTGTCATCTTATTGGGAATCCATCAGATGGGCCTCATCAATCTTCAGCAACTCCAAAAAAACAAAAAGAGTATCCAACTGAAGAAGGACGAAAAACGCAATGAATTCTTCAATGCTTTTCTGATAGGGGTCACCTTCAGTTTTGGTTGGACCCCTTGTGTCGGACCAGTTCTGAGCTCTGTTTTAGCCATTGCAGCTTCTGGAGGAGATGGTGCTTTACAAGGCGCTCTCCTGATGCTGGTCTATACATTAGGCTTAGCTCTTCCCTTTCTTGCTCTTTGGCCCTTGGCTTCTAGCTGGGTTCTACAACATTTTGCTAAACTCAAGCCCCATATGGGGACCTTGAAAAAAATTGGTGGTGCCCTCATCATCTTGATGGGCATCTTGCTGATGCTAGGAAATCTTAATAGCCTCGCATCCCTGTTTCACTAATCTTGAATGATTAAAGGAGAAAAATCATGAAAAAAATTCTTGCACTTTCTATTGCTACACTTAGCATCGTCACTTTAGCAGCTTGTTCTGGACAGAAATCAGATTCAGACATGAAAAAAACGGACGATAGTAGTATGATGAAGAAGGACGATATGAAGAAGGATGACATGAAGGATTCATCCATGTCCGATGATAAAATGAAAAAAGAAGACATGAAAGATTCATCTATGATGTCTGACAGCAGTTCTGAAATGAAGGACGATATGAAAAAAGATGAGATGAAATCCAGCGATTCAGAAATGAAAGATGAAAAGAGTGAATCATCTGACATGAAATCAGACCAATAAAGGACAATAGGAAGAGGAGGTCGTCTGCTTGGGCGACTTTCTCCCTATTTAAAGAGGAGGAAGACATGAAAAAAAATAGCCTTAATAGCGACAGGACTTTTCTGTGTAGGATTGTTAGGGGCCTGCTCCGGCCAGGGGATGGAGTCATCCAATAAAAAGCGAGACTAAGCAGACAGCCAAAACGGGAGGTTCAGAGCAAGCTGGCAAGAAGGTTCAGGATTTTAGTCTGCAAGGAGTAGACGGCAAGACCTACCGCTTATCAGATTACAAAGGGAAGAAAAGTCTATCTCAAGTTTTTGGGCTTCCTGGTGCTCAATCTGTCTTTCAACATTAGGTGACACAAATGATTTAGCAAAGGCAGAGGAGGGTAAGGATTATGTGGTCTTATCCGTTGTAGCTCCAACCTTTAATGGTGAAAAATCGGAAGCAGATTTCAAAAACTGGTACGAGTCTTTGGATTACAAGGATTTCCCAGTCTTGATGGATAGTAAGGGCGACTTACTCAAAGAGTATGGGATTCGCTCTTATCCATCTGCTCTCTTTATTGCGAGCGATGGAACTCTCGCCAAGACCCATATCGGCTATATGAGTAAGGAAGACATCGTCCAGACTCTAAAAGAAATGAAGTAAGGAGGACATAAAATGGAAACAAAATGGAAACTCATTTCCATTCTTTTAGTGGGCCTGCTTTGTTTTGGACTCTTTTTCCTTATCAAAGGATCCATGACTTTGGATACATTAGATGCGACGACTGAGCAGATCAAAAAAGCATCCATGAGTCAGACACCAGTAGCAAACAAAAAGAAGGAAGAAAAAGTCAATCCAGAAGACCAACGAGAAATCTATCTAGCTGGTGGTTGCTTCTGGGGTGTGGAAGAGTATTTTTCCCGTGTTCCGGGTGTCATTGATGCCGAATCGGGTTATGCCAATGGAAAAGGCGATACCACCAAGTATGAACTGGTCAAGCAAACAGGGCATGCTGAAACGGTACACATCACCTATAATGTCAAGAAGGTTTCCTTGAAAGAACTGCTTCTACACTATTTCCGGATTATTGATCCAACATCAAAAAACCGTCAGGGAAATGATGAGGGCAGTCAATATCGGACAGGAGTTTATTACACTGATAAAGCAGATTTGCCAACCATAAACCAAGTATTTGAAGAGGTGGCGAAGAAATATTATAAGCCTTTGGCTGTAGAAAAAGAAGAACTTGCTAATTATATCAAGGCGGAAGACTACCATCAGGACTATCTACAGAAACATCCGAATGGCTATTGTCACATTGATGTGAATCAAGCTTCTTATCCGGTTATTGACGCTAGTCGCTATCCAAAACCGAGCGATGAAGAGATCAAGAAGAAGTTATCGCCCGAAGAATATGCAGTGACGCAAGAGAATGATACAGAGCGTGCTTTTTCTAACCGCTATTGGGATAAGTTTGAAGCGGGCATCTATGTGGATGTCGTAACAGGAGAGCCCCTCTTCTCCTCAAAAGATAAATTTGATTCTGGTTGTGGTTGGCCAAGCTTTTAGCCGACCGATCAGTCCGGATGTGGCAACCTACAAGGAAGATAAGAGTTTCAATATGACTCGGACAGAGGTTCGGAGTCGAGTAGGAAATTCCCATCTAGGCCACGTCTTTACTGATGGACCTAAGGAAAAAGGTGGCCTTCGTTACTGCATCAATAGCTTGTCAATCAAATTCATCCCTAAAGCAGAGATGGTGGAAAAGGGCTACGGCTATTTGTTGGACTATGTCTGAGACTTTTTGCGACCTACTTTGATATAATGAGTATAATAAGGGTAAGTAGGTGAAACACATGTATTCAATCATGATTGTAGAAGACGAAGAGCTGGTTCGGCAGGGCCTTACTTCTCTAGTGAATTATGAACAGTTTGGGATGACCGTCATCAACCAGGCAGAAAATGGCCGTGAGGCCTGGGAGAAGTTTCAAGATCAACCAGCCGATATCCTTCTGACAGATATCAATATGCCACAGATGAATGGCTTAGATTTGGCCCAACTGGTCCGAGAGAAAGCTCCGTCCTGCCATATCATCTTTCTAACAGGCTATGATGATTTTGAGTTTGCTCGGAAAGCCATTCGACTCGGAGCAGATGACTATCTCCTCAAGCCCTTTTCAAAAGCAGATATTGAAGAGATGTTGGGGAAAGTCAAGAATAAACTAGACGAGGAACGAAAGAAAGCCCAGGTTGAAACCTTGGTGGATCAGGGTCATTCGACAGAGTTGGAAGAGGCTATTCATTCCCGCTTAGCGGATTCCCAATTGACCCTCAAGGACTTGGCTTCTCAACTGGGTTTTAGTCCCTCTTATCTGAGTGTCCTAATCAAGAAAAAATTAGGTCTCCCTTTTCAAGAATACTTGATCCAAGAACGGATGAAAAAGGCCAAACTTTTACTCTTGACGACCGATCTCAAGATTTATGAGATTGCAGATCAGGTTGGTTTTGAGGATATGAACTATTTTTCTCAACGCTTTAAACAAGTAGTCGGTGTAACCCCAAGACAATACAAAAAAGGAGAGCATGAATGAAACGATACCCTTTGCTGATTCAGCTGATTGTCTATGTATTTGTCTTCATTCTCTTACTCTTGGGTTTGGTCGGTAGTCTATACTATCAAACTAGCTCAGCAACCATTGGCCAACTGACAGAGCGGACAACCCGCAATAGTATCGACCAGAGTAGTCAGTTTATCACCTCCTATCTGAAAAAATTGAAGCAGACCACCTCGGTCCTTAGTAAAGAAGAGACCGTTCGTCAGTTTGCTCAAGACAAGGAGGTGAGCCCAGAAGCCGTTCAAAGTCTGATGCAAACCATTATTGAGACAGACCCAGATCTGGTTTCGGCTGTCTTGGTGACTAAGGATGGACGCCTCGTTGCTACGGATTCTCAAATTAGCATGCAAACCTCATCGGATATGATGAACGAAAGATGGTATCAGGAAGCTATCAAGGAGAGGGCCATTCCAGTCTTGACGCCGGCCCGGAAGGAATCCTTGTCTTCAGAGAAGGACAAGTGGGTGATTTCTATCACCCAGGAAGTGGTGGATGCTTCTGGTCAAAATCTAGGAGTTTTGCGCCTAGATATTGGTTATCAGAGTCTAGAGGCTTATCTGGATCATCTCCAACTAGGCAAAAAAGGCTTTAGTTTCATCGTCAATCAGAAGCATGAATTTGTCTACCATCCTAAAAAGACAGTCTATTCTTCCAGTCGGGAAATGCAGGCCATGCAACCCTATATTGCTGTCAAGGATGGCTATGCCCAAAAGGGGCAGAACTTTGTCTACCAAATTGCTATACCAGAGAGTGATTGGACCTTAATTGAGTGGCTTCTCTGGAAGGTCTCCAGATGCTTC
>BNJU01002969.1_pt1 | contig 29782 bp, 23 predicted proteins | sample 8539281 | NCBI WGS metagenome assembly BNJU01 (sample SAMD00202456, study PRJDB9452) | human saliva metagenome | isolation source: human saliva | place: Japan
AGTATGTCGCCTTGCTTTCCGAGCCGAGTATTCCGAAGGAGAAGCGCTTGGAACTCTTGGATCAGGCGTTTCGGACTGAGCTTAAGCCCCTATCTCCTGAATTTCTTAAAGCTCATTACCGAAAGAGGGCTGCTGTTTCAGTATGCCGGCATGTGTCGCGCCTACGAACAGCGCTACAATGCCGCACACAACATTGCCGAGGCGCTGGTGCGCACGGCGGTGCCGCTGGAAGAGGCGGAGCGCGGCAAACTGAAGGAAGCGCTGGAAAAGCAGAGCGGAAAGCAAGTGGTACTCAAAGAGCGGCTTGATGCGAGTCTGCTCGGCGGCATGGTGGTTGAGATGGACGGCAAGACCTTGGACGGCAGCGTCGCAGGTCGACTTCTCGCCATTCGCAAAAAAGTGGAAGAGATAGTACTGTAAAAAGGTGGGCATAGAATGGAATTAAAGTCAGAAAAGATCTCTGAGGTCATTCGAAGCCAGATCAAATACTACGAGAACGCCATCATTCAGAACGAGACCGGAACGGTGCTCACGGTCGGAGACGGTATTTCGAGAGTTTCCGGCCTTGCAAATTGCATGTCCGGCGAGCTTCTTGAGTTTCAGGATGGCAGCTTCGGTATGGCACAGAATCTGGAGGAAAACAGCGTCTCGGCGGTTTTGTTCGGCTCGGACGTCGGTATTCAGGAGGGACAGACCGTAAAGCGCACGGGTCGCGTGGTCTCGGTCCCCGTCGGTGAGGCTTTGCTTGGCCGCGTTGTGAACGCAATCGGTCAGCCGATTGACGGCGCAGGCCCGATCGCAAGTCAGGAGTACCGTGCGGTCGAGAGTCCGGCACCGGGTATCATCGATCGCCAGCCGGTCAAGGAACCCATGCAGACGGGTATCAAGGCAATCGACTCGATGATTCCGATCGGAAGAGGACAGCGTGAGTTGATCATCGGCGACCGCCAGACGGGTAAGACGACAATCGCGCTCGACACCATCCTGAACCAAAAGGGCAAGGATGTTATTTGTATCTACGTCGCAATCGGCCAGAAGCGCTCCACGGTCACGGGACTTGTGAATACGCTCAAGGAAGCGGGCGCGATGGACTACACGATTGTGGTTGCGGCAACGGCTTCGGAGCCGAGCCCGCTGCAGTATCTCGCACCCTATGCGGGCTGTGCGATGGGTGAATTCTTCATGAACCGCGGACAGCACGTGCTGATTGTCTATGACGATCTCTCGAAACACGCAGTGGCATACCGCGCGATTTCGCTTCTGATTCGGCGTCCGCCGGGCCGTGAGGCGTACCCGGGCGATGTCTTCTACCTGCACTCGAGACTCCTGGAGCGCGCCGCGAAGCTTTCCGCGGAAAAGGGCGCCGGCTCTATGACGGCGCTGCCGATTATCGAGACGCAGGCGGGCGATGTCTCGGCTTACATTCCGACCAACGTGATTTCGATTACCGACGGTCAGATTTTCCTTGAGACCGAACTCTTCCACAGCGGCGTTATGCCGGCTGTGAACCCGGGTATCTCGGTATCCCGTGTCGGCGGAAACGCGCAGGTCAAGGCGATGAAGAAGGTCGCGGGAACCCTGAAGCTCATCTACTCGCAGTATCGCGAGTTGCAGAGTTTCGCGCAGTTCGGTTCCGATCTCGATGCGGATACCAAGGCGCGTCTCGCGCAGGGTGAGCGCATTGTGGAAGTCTTAAAGCAGGGCAAGTCGGCTCCGGTTTCCGTTGAGAAGCAGGTCGCGATTCTCTATGCGGTCGTCAACAATCTGTTGACGCAGGTTCCGGTTGAGGAAATCCGGGAATTTGAGGAGTATCTGTATCGCTTCCTCGACAGAGATCCGGATGCGGTCGCTGTGATGGAAGAGATTCGCAAGACCGGCGCTTACAGCGCAGAGGGCGAGGAGCGCCTGAAAACAGCGCTTCAGCGTTGCACCGAGGAATTTTTGCAGAGAAGACAGACGAGTACGGCACAGGCTTAATAGGAGGAGACGATGGCTGCAGCAAATATGAAGTCCGTCAAACTCCGGATTAAGAGTATCCAGAACACCATGCAGATTACGAAGGCGATGGAATTGGTCGCTTCTTCGAAACTGCGGAGAGCCAAGGAGAAGGCGGAGGCAAGCGCACCTTACTTCTCGAGCCTCCGTCAGACGCTCATCAACATTGCCGCAGAGAACACGGACTATACCAGTGTCTATGCGCGCGAAAACAAGAGTGAGCGTCACTGCTATATTCTGATTGCGGGTGACCGCGGCATGGCAGGCGGATACAATGCGAATCTGTTCCGCGCGTTTGAAGCGGAGAGCAAGGGAAAGAATTTTTCCGTGCTCCCGCTCGGAAAAAAGGCCCAGGATTACGTCTCGCAGAAAAAGCTGGAACGAGTAGAGGCAGAAAACATACCGGTTGCATCGGTACGCATCTCGGACTGCTTTGCACTCGCGAGAATGCTCTGCAGAAAGTTTCGTGAGGGGGAGTTCGGACATGTTTCGCTCTTCTACACAAGCTTTGTCTCGTTGATGAAACAGGAGCCAGGCTCTTCCACCATGCTGCCGATTGCGGACTTCAAGAGCGAAGTCTGCGACATTTGCGGCAAAGAGGGAGAAGAGAAAAAGCAGGCGCAGAACTTGATTCTCTACGAGCCGAGTGCGGAGGAAGTCTACGACGCGATTGTGCCGGAGTACCTTGCGGGGCTCCTGTACAGTGCCGTGTCGAGTTCGCTCGCGAGTGAGTATGCGGCGCGTCGCACGGCCATGGAGGCGGCGACGGACAATGCGGCTGAGATGATTGATAAACTGAGCCTCTACTATAACCGCGCGCGTCAGGCGAGCATCACGCAGGAAATCACGGAGATTGTCGGCGGTGCAGAAGGCAGCAACGGTTAAGCGCTTATGAAGGAGAAGCTTTGATGAGTGAGCAGCATGTAGGTAAAGTCGTTCAGGTGATGGGCGCTGTGCTCGACGTCCGCTTTGCGGAGGGAGAACTTCCGGCGCTCCTCCATGCGATTGAAGTAGATATGCCCGAGGGCAAACTCATTGCGGAGGTAGCGCAGCAGATCGGAGACGATACGGTTCGCTGCATTGCAATGAGCTCAACCGACGGCTTGGTGCGCGGCGCGGCCGCGCGCGATTTGAACGGACCGATTACGGTGCCGGTCGGAGATGCGTGCCTCGGCCGCGTGTTCAACCTGCTCGGTGAGACAGTCGATGACGGCCCTGCGGTGGATACGGCGGAGCGCCGCAGCATTCACCGCGCGGCCCCCTCGTTTGAAGAGCAGACCCCGGCTACCGAGATTCTGGAGACCGGTATCAAGGTTGTCGACCTGATTTGCCCCTACGCAAAGGGCGGTAAGATCGGTCTCTTCGGCGGTGCGGGTGTCGGTAAGACCGTCCTCATTATGGAATTAATCCACAATGTCGCGACGGCACACGGCGGAATTTCCGTTTTCACCGGCGTTGGTGAGCGCACGAGAGAGGGTAACGACCTCTACGGCGAGATGAAGGAGAGCGGCGTCCTCGATAAGACGGCGCTGGTCTACGGTCAGATGAATGAGCCGCCGGGCGCAAGAATGCGCGTGGGTCTCTCGGGACTCACGATGGCGGAGTATTTCCGCGATGAGAGAAACCAGGACGTGCTTCTCTTCATCGACAACATTTTCCGCTTTACCCAGGCAGGTTCCGAGGTGTCGGCCCTGCTGGGACGTATGCCCTCCGCCGTCGGTTATCAGCCGACTCTGGCAACGGACATGGGTGCTCTGCAGGAGCGCATCACCTCCACCAAGAAGGGTTCCATCACTTCGGTGCAGGCGGTCTATGTCCCGGCCGATGACTTGACGGACCCGGCGCCGGCAACCACCTTCACGCACTTGGACGCAACGACGGTTCTCTCGCGTGACATTGCGAGTAAGGGTATTTATCCGGCCGTGGATCCCCTGGATTCGACGAGCCGCATCCTGACGTCGGAAGTTGTGGGTCAGGAGCACTATGAGATTGCAAAGGGTGTGCAGCAGGTTCTGCAGCGCTATAAGGAGTTGCAGGATATCATTGCCATCATGGGTATGGACGAGCTCTCGGAAGAAGACAAGATCTCGGTGTTCCGCGCGCGTAAAATCCAGAACTTCCTCTCGCAGAGCTTTTCTGTCGCGGAGCAGTTCACGGGTCTTCAGGGTAAGTATGTCTCCCTCAAGGAGACACTCCGCGGCTTCCGCATGATCTTAAACGGCGAGTGCGACGAGCTCCCGGAGAGCGCCTTCCTTTTGGTCGGCGGCATCGACGAGGCGTTTGAGAAGGCAAAGGCGTTAAAGAACGCGCAGTAAGGAGGAGAGCGCATGGCGAACTTCCACTTGGAAATTGTCACGCTGGACGGGCTGAAATATGAGGGTGAGGTGGAGCGTCTTACGCTCCGCACCATCACGGGCGATCTCGCAATCCTCGCGCGTCATACGAATTACTGCACCGCGGTCGGCATGGGTACGGCCAAGCTGCGTTTTCCCGACGGAAAAGAGCGGGAGGCGGCTTGTGTCGGCGGCATGCTCTCGGTGATGGACGGTGTGTGCCGGCTGTTACCGACCACCTTTGAGTGGAGCGATGAGATCGATTTGCTCCGCGCGGAGGAGGCAAAAGCAGAAAGCCGAGGAGCGGCTTAAGGCGAAACTCTCGGACGAGGAGAGAATTCAGGCGCGTGCAAAATTGTATCGAGCACTGATTCGTATCCAGACGGCGGGACAGCCGAAGCTTAAGCTTTGAACGCGAGACACGAAAATGCATAAGGCAGGGGAATCTGTCACGGAAGGCAAGAGCCGCTCTGTGACAGATTCCCCTGTTTGATGCTATACTGTAAGTTCAGGATTCTACAAAAACGAACGAAGGTTCAGAGAGGAGGGGCGGTTTTGGCGCAGAAAAAAAGCAGCGGAAGGCGGCGAAAAGTAACGGCGACAGCGCCGCGAAGCAGAAAGAAGAGCGGTGCCGCGGTTCAGAGAAAGCGCGAAACGGAAGCGGAGCAACTCGTATTTTTGCGCGGAGAAGTGATCCCGCTCTTCTTGGCTCTCTTTGCGGTACTCTTATTGCTCAGCAATTTCGGACTCTGCGGCGCACTCGGCACCGTACTCCGGGATGTTCAGCTGGGACTCTTCGGAGGCCTGGGACTCGTTTTTCCGCTTTTGCTCTGCGGAATTGTGATTTATCGGGCGCTCACGGAAGATAAGTCTCGTGCGCTCGGTAAAACCGTGGCGCTGCCGCTTAGCTATCTTCTGATACTTGCCCTGGTGCACCTCGCGCAGGGAGAAGAGGGCGAAAACTTTGCCTTTCTCTATGCGGCGAAGCGCGGCGGCGGTGCGCTCGGCGGTCTCCTTTCGGAGGCGCTTTCCGGTTTACTGGGACCGATCGGCGCAGGCCTTATATTACTGGTGGGTTTAATTCTCTGCCTCTCTTATATCACCGAGAAATCCTTTGTCTCCATGATGCAGCGTGAGAGCGGGAAGGTGTATGCGCGTGCCAAGGAAGACTTTGACAGGCGACGGGAGGCTCGAAGAGAGGAACGCGCGCAGCAGAGAGAAGTGCTCTCCGCGGAAATCGAGGAGCATCTTGCACAGCTGGAGGCGGAGCGAGGCAAGAGCGAAGAGACAGAAGCGTATCGGTACGAAGATCCCGTGCGGGAGACAGAGAGTCCCGAAGCTGTTCGGGAAAGCGCCTGGGAGAATGTTCTGTCAGCCTTCCACGCAACCCGCAGGGAAGTGCTTGCGGAAGCAAACAAGGAAGAGGCACAGGAAGACTTGCCGCGCGAGGTTATCAGAACCGAACTTTCGGGCGACTGGGCATCACGCAGCTATGCAAGACGGGAAAACGCCGACGAAGAACTGCCGCCCGTCCTTCGTTTTTCGGAGGCGGAAGCGGTCGAGGAAGATGAACCGGTAGAGGTTCCGGATCCGAATCAATATGCGGACGGGGACCCGGCCTTGCTCGCTGCCCTTCGTCGGGCGGACGAAATATTAAAGCGCGACGATACGACAGCGACAACGATGCCGCACACAGAGTCGCCGACGGAGCCGACGCAGGGCATTGCGGAAACGTATGAAGAGGCGGAGCCGGAGCGCTACGAAGTGTTTGCGTACGAGGAGGAGACGGTGGAAGATACAGCGCTTGCTCTCGCGGAGGCCGAGCTTCGGGAAGAGAAGCTCGCTAAGATCGAGAAGAGCGAGAGTGCGGAGTGGAATGCGGAGGAAGAAGCGCCGCACTCCATTGAGATTGCGGAAGCGGACGCAAGGCCCGCCCTTTCCTTCCGCCGCGAAGAAGCGGCGCCTTTGCGGCAGCAGAGAAGCGAGCCGAAGCCTCAGGCAACGAGACCTGCGGCAGTGAAGCGCGAACACGTGCCGAAGCAATACAAGACACCGCCGCTCGACCTGCTCGAAAAGGGCAAGGAAAAGCGGCAGGAAGGCGACTTCGAGTACCGCAGCACGGCACTCAAACTGGAGGAGACGCTGCACAATTTCGGTGTGGACGTGAAGGTTACCAACTTTAGCTGCGGCCCCGCTGTGACGCGCTACGAACTTCTGCCCGCACAGGGCGTCAAGGTGGGCAGGATTGTGGCGCTCGCCGACGATATCAAGCTCAGTCTGGCGGCTGCGGACATCCGCATCGAGGCCCCCATTCCCGGAAAGTCGGCGGTCGGCATCGAGGTTCCGAACCGAGAGAACAATACGGTTTATCTGCGAGATCTGTTGGAGAGCGAGCGCTTTAAGAAGGCGAACGGGAAACTCAACTTTGCGGTCGGCAAGGACATCGCGGGACAGACTGTGGTCACCGATATCGCAAAGATGCCGCACCTTCTGATTGCGGGTGCGACGGGCTCCGGTAAGTCGGTCTGTATCAATACCCTGATCATGAGCATACTCTACCGCTATCGGCCGGAGGAAGTGCAACTTATCATGATAGACCCGAAGGTTGTTGAGCTCTCGGTCTACAACGGCATTCCGCATCTTCTGATTCCGGTTGTCACGGATCCGAAGAAGGCTGCCGGAGCGCTCAATTGGGCGGTCGCGGAGATGACGGATCGCTATCGAAAATTTGCGGAGACCGGCGTTCGAGATCTTCGCGGCTATAACGAGAGAATACGGGCGGCCGCCGCAAGCGGCAGCGTGGCCCCCGAGGATTTGCCGAAGCCCTTGCCGCAGCTGGTCATCATCATCGACGAGTTGGCAGATCTCATGATGGTGTCCAAAAATGAGGTGGAGGAGGCCATCTGCCGCATTGCACAGCTTGCGCGTGCGGCCGGCATGCATCTCGTCATCGCAACCCAGCGTCCGAGTGTCAATGTCATCACCGGCCTCATCAAGGCGAACATCCCGTCCCGCATCGCGTTTGCGGTCTCCTCGGGTATTGATTCGCGGACCATTTTGGACGGTGTCGGCGCGGAAAAACTGCTCGGCAAGGGCGACATGCTCTTCTTCCCGCAGGGAATCCCGAAGCCGGTGCGCGTGCAGGGCGCCTTTGTCTCCGATCAGGAAGTGCAGAAGGCGGTGGAGTACATTCGCCAAGAAGACTTGCCGCTCGCCTATTCGGAGGAGGTCGAGGATAAAATTCTTCGTTCCGGAGAGAGCAAGGAGACACAGACCGTGGACAGCGGAAGAGATCCGCTCTTTTTCCAAGCGGGACGTTTTGTCATCGAGAAAAACAAGGCCTCCATCGGGAATTTACAGCGTATGTTTAAAATCGGTTTTAACCGCGCGGCGCGCATCATGGATCAGCTCGCGGCGGCGGGCGTGGTCGGCGAGGAGCAGGGCACCAAGCCCCGTGAATTGCTGATGAGCATTGAAGAATTCGAAGCAATGGAGCAGTGAGAGGGAAAAAGCTATGAAATTATTGGAACTGGCGGCAAAAGGGCTGAAGGGCCGTTTATTGCAGGGAGAGCTCGGCACAGAAACGGAAGCTCTGGTTTATGATTCCCGAAAAATCAGCAAAGGTTGCCTCTTTGTATGCATGAAAGGAGCCAATTTCGACTCCCACGATTTGCTCGCGGAACTCCCGGGTATGGGAGTAGCCGCAGTGGTCATAGACCGCGACGTCGCAGCGTTTCCGGCGGGAATCACCGTGTATCGCGCAGACGATGCTCGCGCGGCACTCGCCGCCCTCTCGGCGGCCTACTTCGGCTTTCCCGCGCAGGAGCTGATTACCGTCGGTGTGACCGGTACCAAGGGGAAGACGACGACGACGCACATGATGCGCGCCCTTCTCGAGGCGGGCGGCATCAAGACCGGACTCATCGGGACCAACGGTATCACAATCGGTGACACCCACATTGCGACCAAGAACACAACGCCGGAGTCCTACGAGATTCAGGAGAATTTCCGAAAGATGGCGGATGCGGGCTGTAAGGCCGTGGTCATGGAGGTCTCGAGTCAGGGACTCATGCTGCATCGCACCGGCGGCATCCTCTTTGACTACGGCGTCTTTACGAACATCGCGCCGGACCACATAGGCCCAAATGAGCACAAGAACTTCGAGGAATATCTGTACTGGAAGTCTCAGCTCTTTTCGCAGTGCAAGACGGGCATTATCAATGCGGACGATGTTCACGCCGTTTACATTGAGAAGGCGGCAAAGTGTGAGCGCTTGTATCGCTTCGGCGAGAAGCAGGACGCGGAATTTACGCTTCGCAATCTTGCGCACACGGCGGATCCCGACTTTGTGGGTATGTGTTTTGACTTCGTGACGCCGGAAAAGACCGTCCCGGAAGTCAGGGTCGGCATGCCGGGACAGTTCAATGCGGAGAATGCGCTCGCAGCGCTTTCGGTCGCAAGCTTAATCGGTGTCTCGGACGAGGTGCTGGCAAGCGGGCTTCGAAACATCCGCGTAAACGGGCGCATGGAGATTGTAAAACTGCATCCCTTCACCGTCCTTGTCGATTACGCGCACAATGCGGTCAGCATGGAAGCACTGCTCGATGCGCTCAGGGAATATCACCCGAAGCGTCTGGTCGTGGTCTTCGGCTGCGGCGGTAACCGCGCCAAGGACCGCAGGACTTCGATGGGAGAAATCGGCGGTAAGAAGGCGGATTTTTCGATCATAACGGCGGATAATTCCCGCTATGAGAAGGTCGAGGACATCATTGCGGATATTCGCGAGAGCATTGTAAAGACCGGCGGCGCGTTCATCGAGATTCCGGATCGAAGAGAGGCCATCTTCCATGCGGTGCAGAAGGCGGAACCCGGCGATATGATTGCGATCATCGGCAAGGGGCACGAGGACTATCAAGAAATTTGCGGTGTGCGCACCCACTTCCTGGATCGGGAAGTTGTTGAGGAAGCGCTCCGCGAGATGGGAGAGTGAGATGCGCGCGCTGAGCATAGGAGAAATCAGAGAGGCGACCGGCGGTGAGCTGCTGTTTGGCCGCGAAGACGTAAGGATTTCGTACATCAGCATCGATTCGCGGGATGTGAAGGAAGGCACCCTCTTTGTGCCGCTCGTCGGCGAGAAGGTGGATGCGCACCGCTTTTTGGAACAGGTGGCAAAGGCCGGTGTTAAGGCGGTATTCACCGCGACGAATCCGACGGAGGCACAGCAAAGCGCCTTAGAGGCGGCGGGAACCGCGGTCATACGGGTTTCCGATACGCTGATTGCCTTGCAGGCGCTCTCCGCGTGGCACAGAAATCGCCTCTCGCTTCCGCTGATCGGCGTGACCGGCAGCGTGGGCAAGACCACCACGCGCGAGATGATCGCGGCCGCGCTCTCGGCAAAGTATCGGGTATTTAAGACCAAGGCGAATCACAACTCGCAGATCGGCGTGCCGCTCACCCTGCTCGACATCGAAGACGAGGAAATCGGCGTGATCGAAATGGGCATCAGCCGCCCGGGCGAGATGCACATTATCAGCGAACTGGTGCGCCCCTCGGCAGCCGTCGTCACAAACATCGGAACCGCCCATCTCATGGAACTCGGAAGTCGAGAGAATATACGCGACGAGAAATTAAAAATACAGGACGGTATGCAAAAAGATGCGGTTTTATTCCGAAATGCGGACGATGCGCTGCTTCTTGCCGGCATGCTCCGAGCGGATATGATTTCCCGAACCTACGGAAAAGCGGAGACGGCGGACTGCCGCGCCGAGCAAGTGCGCCTGGTCAACGGCTGCGCCGCATTTACGGCAGACATACGCGGTAAGCGAGTCGAGGTGAAACTCGGTGTGCCGGGCGAGCACCAGGTATGGAATGCCCTCGCTGCGCTCGGGGTCGCGGAAAAGATTACGGTGTTCCGCTTGAGGGGGCGGCTTCGGAACTTGCGAACTTCAAGGGCTACCGTCATCGCCAGCAGATTTTTGTGCGGAACGGCGTGCTTGTAATCGACGACAGTTATAACGCGAGCCCGGACTCCATGCGGGCCGCGCTCTCCATCCTGCGTGAAATGAAAGACCGCCGTCGCATTGCGGTACTCGGCGATATGAAGGAACTCGGCGCGGCGGAGACAGAACTGCACCGGGAAATCGGCGCGGAGCTTGCGGCGGCGGAAGGCGCGGACTGTGTGTTTACGCTCGGCGAACTCGCGGGTGCGTTAGCGGCAGCGCTTCGCGAGCATTGTAAAGCGGCTTACCGCCCCGAACTCAAGTGCTTTACAAAGCGAGAAGAACTCTTCGCGGCACTGAAAGAGACCGTGAAGCCGGGGGATGCTCTTTTATTCAAGGCCTCGAACAGCATGAAGTTCTCGGAACTCGCGGATTATTTTTCGGGGCAGGGAGAGCGAGGAGAGCATTGACCGAGCGCTATGCGGATGTCATTCTGAACATCAGCCATGAGAGCGTGGACCGCCCGTTCACGTATATCATCCCGGAAGATTTGCACGGAAACTCACACCGGGGACTGCGGTGCAAGTGCCCTTCGGCAATGCGAAGGAAGCAAAACTCGGCTATGTCCTCTCTCTTCGGAAAGAAGCGCCGAGCGGGTTTCAACTCCGCGAAATTCTGGGGATTGCCGAGAAGAAACTCGGCGTGGAAGAGGGGCTGCTGTCACTTGCGGTGTGGATGCACGAGCACTACGGCTGTATGTTAAATCAGGCTTTGAAAACTGTCCTGCCGGTCAAGGAGGCCGTGCGGGCGCGCAGGCGGAAAGATACGGAGAGCGCCGAGCGCACGGCGCGCTCGGAAGCGGCGGCGTGAACTGACGACGGAACAGAGCGCGCTTCTTTCGGAACTTGGGCAAGCGGAGGCAGAGAAGCCGGGGGGCAGTTACCTGCTCTTCGGCGTGACCGGCAGCGGAAAAACGGAAGTATACATGCGCTTAATCGAAGAACAGCGCCGTCAGGGGAAGCAGGCCGTTTTATTGCTGCCGGAGATTAACCTGACCTTTCAGACCGTTCGCTATCTGGAAGAGCGTTTCGGCGGGGAAGTCGCCATCATCCACTCGAAGCTTGCCAAGGGCGAGCGCTACCGCCAGTTTCTCCGCGCGGCGCGCGGGGAGGCAAGCGTCATGGTAGGCCCCCGTTCGGCCCTGTTTGCGCCTTTTCCGAATCTCGGGCTCATCATCATCGACGAAGAGCACGACGGCGCCTATCGAAACGATGCGGTGCCGCGTTACGACACGCGCGAAGTGGCGGCGAAACGAGCCGAGCTCGCAGGCGCACAGCTGATACTCGGCTCCGCGACGCCTTCGGTGGAGAGCTGGCGGCGGGCCGAGACAGGTGAATATCGGCTTCTAAGACTCACGCGACGCGCGGTTCCGGGTGCCGTTCCGGCGAGCGCTACGGTCGCGGACCTCCGCGAAGAGTTAAAGCGCGGAAATCGCACGGTGTTCAGCGAGAGTCTGCGCGAAAAAATCGAGGGCTGCCTTTCGAGACAGGAGCAGGTCATGCTCTTTATGAACAGGCGCGGCTATGCGCGTTTTCTCTCCTGTCGGAGCTGCGGTGAGCCTCTCAGCTGCCCGCACTGTGACGTGAGCCTTACCTATCACGAGGACGGCAGTCTGCGCTGCCACTACTGCGGCTATAAGACGGTGAAACCGGAGCGCTGCCCGAGCTGCGGCTCGCCGTATATTGCGGGCTTCGGCATGGGAACCCAGCAGCTCGCCGAGCAGACCAAGCGCATGTTTCCCGCGGCGCGCGTGCTTCGCATGGATGCGGATGCCGTTCGCGGGAAGGACGGTGGACAGAGTATTTTGGAACGCTTCCGCGCAAAGGAGGCGGATATTCTGGTGGGCACCCAGATGATTGTGAAGGGGCACGACTTTCCGAATGTAACCCTGGTCGGTATCATGGCGGCGGATACCGAACTGTACCTCAGCCATTATACGAGCGCGGAGCGTTGCTTTCAGCTCTTAACCCAGGCGGCCGGCCGCGCCGGCCGCGGGGAAAAGCGCGGCGAGGTTGTGATACAGACCTATCGCCCCGAGCACTACGCGATTCAGAGCGCCGCCGCGCAGGATTACGAGCGCTTTGCGGCTGCGGAGCTTAGCTTTCGGCGCGCAGCCGGTTATCCGCCCGTACTCCACATGATGACGGTACAGCTCGCCTCGAAGGAGGAGGAAGCATTGACACGCGCGGCCGCACTCTACGCAAACTGTCTTCATGCGGCCGCAAAACAATGCGGTGCCGCGCCCCAGTGCATCGGTCCCGTCAATGCGGCCGTGTACCGCGTGCAGGACTATTTTCGGAAGATGATTTACATGAAGCATGCGGGCTATGATATACTGATACAGATAAAGACAGCGGCAGAGGAGACGTTCCGGGAACAGGTTCCGGGCGGCATCTCTGTGCTTTATGAGTTTGTCTGACGGAGAGGAGTAAGAGTGGCACTTCGAAACATACGTGAGATCGGTGACCCCATTTTGAATCAGAAAGCAAAGGAAGTGCGGGAGATGACACCGAATCTTCGCGCACTCGTTGAGGATATGGTTGAGACCATGCGCCATGCGAACGGCGTGGGTCTCGCCGCGCCGCAGGTCGGCGTGTTGAAGCGCCTTGTGGTGATTGAGTGCGAGGAGGGAGAACTCCACGTGCTCATTAACCCCGAAATCATTGCACGTGACGGCGAACAGACGGGCTATGAGGGCTGCCTCAGCGTCCCCGGGAAAACCGGAATCGTGACCCGTCCGAATCACGTCAAGGTGAAGGCACTCAATGAAAATATGGAGCCTGTGACGGTCGAGGGAAGGAGCTGCTCGCGCGGGCATGCTCTGCCATGAGCTCGACCATCTGGACGGACATCTCTACACCGAAATGGCAGAGGAACTCTGATACCAACGAGGAGTTGGAAGCGATGCAGGGCAGAGGAGGATGAGGACGAAGCAGAGAATCGTCTATTTCGGAACGCCGGATTTTTGCGGTTGCGCCGCTCCGTGCGCTCAGTGAAGGCGGGACATGAGATCGTACTGGTCGTGACGCAGCCCGACAAGCCGCGGGGCAGAGGGCATGCGATGCAGTTTCCGCCGGTCAAGAAAGAGGCACTTCGTCTCGGTGTTCCGGTCGCACAGCCGGAACGCGCGCGGGATGCGGGCTTTATCGACCTGCTCCGTGCGAAGGAGGCAGAGCTCTTTGTCGTCACGGCCTTCGGGCAGCTCCTGCCCAAGGAAATTTTGGAACTGCCGCGCTACGGATGTGTGAACATCCACGCATCGCTCTTACCGGCCTATCGCGGTGCGGCGCCGATACAATGGGCCATCATCGACGGGCAGCGAATCAGCGGCATCACGACCATGCGGATGGATGAGGGACTGGATACCGGAGATATTCTGCGCCGCTATCCCTTGGAACTTTCGCCCGAAGAGACCGGAGGAAGCCTCTTTGCGAAATTGGAACTACTCGGCGCGGAAGCCATACTCGACACTGTCAAAGGCCTCGAGACGGGCAGTATTGTCCCCGAAAAACAGGGAGAGACGACCACGGCCTATGCGAAGATGCTCCGAAAAGAAATGGGAAATCTTGATTTTTCGCGGGATGCGGCATACATTCTCCGCTTGATTCGAGGCTTAGACCCCTGGCCCGGCACCTTTTCTTATCTGAACGGAAAGATGATTAAAATCAGAAAGGCAGAGCACGGCGGCGACAGCGTAGGACACGCACCCGGTGAAGTCTTGGCAGCCGATGAAAGTGGCCTTCTGGTTCAGACCGGAGACGGGGCGCTTCGCATCACCGAGCTACAGCCGGAGGGCAAGAAGGCCATGGCGGCTGCGGCTTGGCTTCGGGGCACTTCGGTGCGGCCGGGAGACCGCTTTACCGTAATCCGCGAAGCGGAAAACTGAAATCGTTACTGAGAGGAGGGCAGCATGTACATGTATTACGGATTGGACTGGACTTATCTATTGGTGTTGCTTGGCCTTGCTTTGACCCTCGGAGCGCAGGGCTATTTAAAGATGATGTTTGCGCGCTATTCGAAGGTGCAGAGCGGCACGGGACTCACCGGGCGCGAGGTCGCCGAGCGAATTTTGCGTTCAAACGGCATTTACGATGTCACGGTACATCCGGTCGCAGGGCAGTTGACCGACCACTACGACCCCGCAAAAAAGACCGTGAATCTCTCGGAGGTCATTTATAATTCCACCAGCATTGCGGCGGTCGGCGTGGCGGCACACGAGTGCGGCCATGCGATTCAGGACAACTTAAGCTATGCGCCGCTTCGCTTCCGCCATGCTTTGGTGCCGCTTGCGAACATCGGCTCCAAACTCTCCATGCCCATGATTATCATCGGCGTGATGCTCGGCGAGAGCAGAAACATACTCGGACCTCAGCTCATCAATCTCGGGCTTTTGGCCTTCAGTCTCGCGGTTATTTTCCAGCTCATTACACTTCCGGTCGAGGTTCAGTGAGCCGGAGAGCGCTGATTCAGCTGAGAGAACTGAACATTCTGCCGCCGAGGAAGAGAGCCAGGCGAGATCGGTGTTGATTGCGGCAGCGCTGACCCTATGTTGCGGGGGCGGCTTCATCCGTGATTCAGCTCCTGAGACTTTTGGATTTTGTTCGGCGGAAGGAAGCGCAATGACGGGACCGAATGCGCGAAGCGTCGCGCTGGACTGCCTGCTTCTCATTGCGGAAGAAGGACAGTTCTCCCATGGTGGTGCTTGCGGGCGGCGCGGGACAAATTTGCCTGGATGGTCGAAGAGGAACGGGCTCTTTTCGGAGCGCCTTGTGCACGGCAGTCTCGAATACCTGCCCAGGCTGGACCGCCTGATTGCGGAGCGCTCCAAGACGCCGCTCCGCAAATTAAAGCCGGTGATACGCTGTATTTTGCGCCTGTCACTTTATCAAATTCTGTATTTGAGCCGCATTCCGGCACATGCAGTGGTCAACGAGGGCCGTGAAGCTCACCGAGCGCCGCGGTCTTTTCGGCTTGAAAGGATTTGTGAATGCACTGGTGCGCCGCTTTTCCCGTGAGCGAGAGGCCATGCTGGCGGAAATCGCAGCGAGTCCGGATCCGGTCCTCCGCTATGCGCTTCCGGACTGGCTTGCTGCGCGTTTCATCCGTGAATTCGGAGCCGAAGAGGCAGAGAAACTCGCCGCGAGTTATTTGGAACCCGCACCGCTCTCCCTTCGTCTGAATCGGACTAAGTTCATTGCGGCGGGGGAACCTGCCGTCGTGACGGAGGGGCTTGTGCAGTCCCCGTATTGCGAGGACAGCTTTGTCGCGCGGGAGGGCCTGACTGCGTCTCTGCGTGCGCGCATCGATGCGGGCTTTTTCTTTGTGCAGGATTTAAGCTCCTCCCTCGCCGTAGCGGCGGCGGCAGCGAAGCGCGGAGAGCGCGTGCTGGATCTCTGCGCGGCGCCGGGCGGCAAGTCCCTTGCGGCAGCGGATCTCATGCGGGGAGAGGGCAGGTAGATCAGTGCGGATTTGTCCCGCGCAGAAGGTGGAGAGCATCGCTAGAATGTTGCGCGCACGGGCTTTGCCGTCCTGCGTAACGCCCGATGCAGTCGGACGCAGGGTCTTCGGAAGGACTGGGGAGACAGCGTTCGATCTCGCTGATTGCGGATCTTCCCTGTTCGGGACTCGGCGTGCTCGGCAGGAAACCGGATATTAAGCTGAGACTCAAAGAGGCGGATATTGCCGCGCTGCGGGAGCTGCAACGGAACTTTCTTTGCAACGCGGTTTCGCTATCTTCGCCCGGGCGGACGCCTGCTCTACTCGACCTGCACCCTGACGGCGGAAGAAGACGAAGATAATGTACGCTGGTTACTCGACAGCTTCCCGGCGCTCTCGCCCTCGATTTCTCTGCGGCGCTCCCCGGGAAATCGGAGACGCAGGAGGCCCTGCCGAAAGGGCGCGGTGAAAACTCGTACCTTCACGGCTTGCCGCCCGGCACTGCTTTATCTCAGGTGTTTTCGAAAGGCGGAATAAGATGTCAAATGCCTCGGATCTCTGTTCACTCAGCCAAGACGAACTGAAAAGCTATCTGGAAGCGCTCGGAGAACCGGGATTTCGCGCGAAACAAGTTTTTTCCTGGCTGCATCAAAAGAAGGCGGCGGGCTTTGAGAGATGAGTAATCTCCCGAAGAGCCTCCGTGAAAAACGTGCAGAGCGATACGCAAGTCTCGCGTCTCACGAGAGAAGTTGTGCAGGTCTCTCAAAACCGACGGAACGCAAAATATCTGTTTTTCGCTCCCGGACGGCAATATGATCAGAGTGTTTGATGCGCTATTCTACGGGAATTCGGTCTGCATCAGTTCTCAGATCGGTTGCCGCATGGGCTGCCGTTTTCTGTGCTCCTCTACGGTGGACGGGCCTTGCGCGCACTTGACGGCGGGAGAGATGCTCACTGGGTCTATGAAATCGAGAAAGAACTCGGAGAGCGCATCTCCAATGTCGTCGTGATGGGGAAGCGGCGAGCCCATGGATAATTACGACAATGTGGTGCGTTTTATCAGCCTCCCCAGCGATAGGACGAGGCTCAACATCTCCTCAGCGCAGCGTCACGGTGTCTACCTGCGGCCTGGTGACCGAGATACGTCGCTTGCGGAGAGGGCTGCAGGTCACCCTGGCGCTTTCCCCTGCACGCGGCGGACGATGCGACCAGGCAGCAGCTCATGCCGATCGCCAATCGCTATGCGCTTATCGAGGTAGTGCTGGATGCTTGTGCCTACTATTTCTGAAAAAGACGGGGCGGCGCGTCAGCTTCGAGGCACAGTCTGGTGGCGGGCTTGACGATACGCCGGAAGAGGCAAAACGAAAGCTCGATTGCCTACTGCGCCGCCGCAAAGTCGTCGTGAATTTGATACCGGTGAATCCGGTGGTCGAAGCGTTCGCCGAAGGAACCGAGCCTGGCAGCAGTCCATCGCTTTCGAGATGCGTTTGGAGCGCGCCGGGATCATGTCACGATACGAAAAGAAATGGGAGAGATATCGACGGCGCCTGCGGGACAGCTGAGCAGGCGCCGTTACAGAGACAAGAAGAGCGAAAGGAACAGCAAAGAGGAGGTAGTGGCTCATGAATGCGGTTGCACTGACAGATCGAGGGAAGGGTACGAAGTTCCAACCAGGATACGGTGTTTGCGGAGAATCATGCGGTCGGCGCTCCTGCCGAATCTCTATCTCGTGGCAGACAGGATGGGCGGGCACCGCGCCGGAGATTACTGTTCCTGCAGACTTTGACCACGCGCATCATATCCGCATTGCGGGAGAGCGCGAAGCTCCCGCGCTGCGCGATGCTGGTTTTGCTCGCGAACGAGGTCTCTGTGTAGAGCGCAGCGGCATACGGAGCTGGAAGGTATGGGCACCACGCTCGTTGCGGCCTTTCTGGAGGAGCAGAGCGCAGACCGTCCTCCAACATCGGAGACAGCCGCTGCTACGGCTTACGTCCGACGGCGGATTTCGCCAGATTACAGGGATCACTCCATGTGGAGAAATGGTGAGCGCCGAGCATGCGGCGCGGCGGCGGGCTATATCGCGTGCGAAAGAACATCATCACGCAGAGCCATCGGTGTCCCGGTGCCGAAGTGGAGATGGATCTTTTGGGTTGCCCATGGAGGGGCTCTCCATGCTCCTGCTCTGTACGGACGGACTCGCCAATATGTTGGGGAGACGATGAAATCGGTGCGATACTCGCGGCGATGAGACAGCTTTCTTCAGGCGGAACATTTGATTCAGGCGGCAAACGAGAGGGCGGAGGGATAATATCTCGGTGGTCCTGGTAGACTTTGAGAGAGGGGCGCGAAAGAATGATATGAGATTAGGCTCCTACTTGCAGGATCGCTAGTGAGATTATAGAACTCATCGGCGGCAGCGGTATGGCGGAAGTGTACCGCGCATTTTGTCGCAAAATGCGGCGTACGGTCGCCATCAAGGTGCTCAAGGAAGAATACAAACGACAACGCGGATTTTGATTAAGCGCTTTTACCCAGGAGGCGCTGGCCGCGGCGCAACTTTCCATCCCAATCTGGTCAATGTCTGTGAGTGGAACACACCGGACGGGTTCTACTACATCGTCATGGAGTTCGTGGACGGCATCACGCTGAAAGGTACATTCATCAGAAAGGGTAAAACTCGAAACACGGGAGGCGGTCGGCATCGCGATTCAGGTTGCAGAACGGCCTTCGCGGAAGTGCACCGTCGCGGCATTGTGCCGCGACGTGCAAAACCGCAGAATATGATTATCTCGAGCGACGGCAGAAAGGTAAAACTGGCCGACTTCGGCATACGCGCATGGTCTCCACGGAAACCATGTCGCAGGAGGCCATGAGTTCCGTCACTATATTTCGCCGGAACACGCCCGGGAAAGGCGACCGATGCGCGCAGCGACCCATACTCCCTCGGTATTTGTCTCTATGCGAAATGGTCACGGGAAACCGTACCGTTTGACAGCGCGGAGGCAGTCACCATTCTTCTTGCGCAGCTGAATCGAGAATCCGCCTTCCCGCGTTCTCTGGATCCGGAGATATCCTCGAGCCTTGAGCGCATCATCTTAAAGAGTCTGGAGAAGGATCCGCGGGCACGATATCAGAGCGCGGCGGGTTGATACGGGACCTCCGGACCGCGGTGCAGAAGTCCACGGCGCTGCCATAGTATGCAGAGCCGCAGCGAGCCGTAAGCGCGGAATACTCATACGCTTTAACGCAAAAGGGATTTTGCGGGGCAGCAGACGCTCCCCTGCGGAAGACAGCTTCCCCGAACCCGAGGCCGCGGACCCGGAGGAGAGGGGCGAGGACGATGAGGAACAACTCCGCCGATCGCCGTCTCAGCAAACTGATTAAGGCGGTCGGAACAGCGCTTCTCATCCCTCTCTTGCTCGGCGGCGGTGTTGCGGCCGGACTCATCCTCTCGGGCAGTCTTCGCGAACGCGACGGCAAGAATGAAGGTGAGAGCGCGGAAACGGAGCAAAAGTTCGCGTTGAACGACAAGCAGAGCCTATGCGCCGTGATCTCATCGGCCTCAGCAGCAAGGAGCGGAAGAAGCGCTGAAAGAGGACCTCACGCTGGTCATTCAGCTCAGAAAGAACTCCGATCAATTCCCGAGGGGACACTGTCTATCGAGCAGGAACCAAAAGCCGGGCAGTGTCGTGCAGAAAAACAGCAAAGGTCTATGTGACGCTGAGTCTCGGCGTCATGGAATTTGAACTTTCAGATTAGATCTGGTCGGCGCAGAGAAGAGCGCAAAGAAGACCTTGACGGAGAAGGGCTTTTTCCGTGGAGAGAAGAGCAGTACTCCGATACCGTCGAAATGGGAAAGATGGTGCGTTTAAGCCCCGAGAGGTGAAAAAGGAGAAACCGTAACCATGGTGCTTTCGCTCGGCAAGGAGCCGGAGAAAACGAAGATGCCGGATCTTACGTGTAACACCGAGGAAAGCGCAAAACGAGGGCACTCACCGAGGCGGGACTGCAGCTCAACACGTGACCAGAGCACTCGGATACCGTGCACCGCAAGGGCCAGGTCATACGGCGAGAGCATAAGCAGCGGAACGGAGACGGAAAAAGGCAAGACGAGTGGATGTTGCTCAGTGCACGGGCCTAAGGTCACCTCGGTGGAATCAACGCGAAGGCGAGCGTCTTCGTCCCGCTATGTCACTTCCATCGACACAAACTTTACACTCTCAATTTAATCGGACCAGATTCCGGTGCGACTCAGCGTCACGAGTCATGGTGCGCCTGCGCCAGGATGTGAACGGACCGACAGTGTATCGCACGCTCCGGAGACGCGCACCATCGGGGAGATGCCATTCTGCTGCGCTTTCCGCACCATCGAGGGGACGCCTACGGCGTGGACATGGGCTGTATGAGAGTGTTCGGACGGGACAACGGACAGGTGCTGCAGGCTTCGATGTCGGATTTCTTTCAAAGGTGCAATAAACCATGCGGGAAAAATCATCAAAAGGCATTGCCGGCTTTTATCTGCGTGGATGCGGCGGCGGGGTCCTGACCTGCAAGGCGCAGGGCTCTTCCGGAAGCAGGAGAAAAGCCCCTGGTGGCGACTCCGCGGAAGTGGAGCCGCGCCAGACCAGCGGAGGTCGGAGGCAAATATCGTAGCCACTCTTGCCGCGGCGCAATCGCCTCATCACGCCCTGCGGTCAGCAATGTGGACCAGGCAGCTGTCTTGTCATGGCGGTTACGCCCGGACCTGCAGTTTTATCTGCTCGACCAGTATTTGGTCACCATGGAGCTACAGGGGCGACTTCCGCGGCACGTTTTGTTTACGCAAAGAGGGATTTGGACAGCGGTGAACTCGCGGACTACCGCAGACGCTACGAAGCGGCGGGCTATCCGGTCTTTCGGTCAGCGCCGAAAACGGGCAGCAGCATCGAGGAACTGCGCGGCCATCTCGCGGGAAAAACCACGGTAAAAGCTCGCAGGTCCCATCCGGTGTCGGAAAATCCACACTCACCAACCTGCTCTGCCCCAAGCGAAGATGGAGACTGAGGGAGCTGAGCCGAAAAATACGCGCGGCAAACAGACCACGCGTCACACGGAGCTTTGTCTCGGTGAAAAACAGTTTTGCTCGACACGCCGGGCTTCACGGCCCTGGAAGTTAAGACGGACGAGCAGGACTGAAACAGAGCATTTCCGAATTTCGTGTCCTGGAAGGGGCAGTGTCGGTTTACGAGGCTGCAATCCCGCGCGAGCCCTGAGCTGCGCCGTCAAGGCGGCGGTGGAACGGGACATCGCGGAGAGCCGCTATGAGAGCTATCGAAAGATGGCGGAAGAAATTGCGGAGAGGAGAAAAGTACTGATGAATTATCGTTTGACGCCGTCGCTCTGTCGGCCGATTTTACGGAACTCGGCAGTCAGATCGAGCTGCTCAAATCTCTAGGGGTTCGCGCCCTGCACGCGACATCATGGACGGGTACTTTTGTGCCGAGCATTTTCCTTCAGCGTGCCGGTGCTCTCAAAGTCCGTTCGAAAGAACGGATCTCTTTTGGACTGCGCACCTCATCGTGACGGAACCGGACCGCTATATCGATGCCTTTGTCGAAGCGGGCGCGGACGGCATTACGGCGGTGCATGCGGGAGGCCTGCCGCCATTTGGACCGCACGGTGCAGCAGCATCAGGCCTGCAGCAAAAAGCTGCGGTTGCCTTGGACTCGGCGACCCCGCTCGTTGCTGCTCGGACATACTTCCGGAGCTTGACATGCGTGCTCGTATGTCGGTGAATCCGAGTTCGGCGGCGAGTCACTGTTCCGTACTGCACGGATAAAATTCATGAACGTGCAGGAACTCGCGGATCAGCACCAGGACTTTCGATTCAGGTGGACGGCGAGTGTGAACCGACAGACCGGACGGATACTGGAGGCGGGCGCGGACGATAGTGTCGCGGGTTCCGCGCTGTTTTCGGCAGGATATCGCGGACAATGTGGCTCTTCTTTCCATGCAGGGCTTTTCGGCGCGCGGCGCGCGCAGCGAAAATGAGCAGCGCCTCTTGATTTGCGGGCACGCATGTGGACTCCGTCTTTGCGGAGCGGTGCATCGCTCATTTAAGCCAAAGACAACGGATGCCGTACATGGTCGCGGCGGACGGGAGGGGCCTTTACGACCTGGACGCCCTCGGTATCGCGCCGCGGCTCTTTGGTCGGAGGGTTTTGTACCGATTATCCGACTCTTCGGGAACGCTACCTGGGAGCGGGACGATATCGAGTGCTTCGCCATAATCCGGTCAGGATGACTCCGACCTCGCGCTCGCCGTCGAGGCGGTCGCAGAAACAGGGCTGTTCGGGAAATTTATGTTTTGGGGGCGCTCGGCGGTCGCTGCGATCCCAGCCTGCGCCAGCATGCGTCTCTGTTATGCGTGGAAGAAAAAGAGGGCGTGTCCTCTTTTGCTCGACCCGCAGAACCGCATTCGCTGCGTGCTCGCAAAGTGAAGGAAGGTTTTGCTGTCGGGAAAGAAACTGAGCAATGGGGGACTTATCTCGCTTTTTCCCCGATCGGCGGCACGCGGTGAAATATCCATAGCGCTGAGTCGGTGCGCTATCCGCTCCGGGATTTTACGTCTCTGCGATAACACGCGCCGACGCTCACCGTCAGCAATGAAATCCGCGGCGGAAGCGCGGAAGCGGAACTTTTCGGAGATCGTGAATCGGACTCCTATCATTGAAAGCTGTGACAGAGAGGTCAAAATGGATCACGCCGTAAGCTGGTTTTGCGACGACCTTCGGCAATAAAAATTTCGGCGAGGCGGTGACCTTCATTGTCACTGCTGCCCTATACTGGAGTGCAGGGGCGGCTTGTTACTGCGTCCATGCTAAAGGTGAAATCTCTTAAAGGCAATACCGCTGGTCATCCTCGGAAACATACTCGATACCCTTTGTACTGCTATGCGAGATATTCTGAATTTTATGCGCTCGCTTTTTCGTTCTCGCGTCCCCTGGTCGAGTGGCGAAAAACGCGCGCGAACATCATCCGCAAGTTTAAAAGCGCGGCGAGTTCTGGGGTACTCCTGCTCTTTGACGGGAATTCCCGCTCCCGGGAACCGGCTGCTGGACCAGCGCGCACTTATCTGCCAGCCTTTAATGAATGGACTTTAAAAAGGCGATGCTTGCGATTTCGCTCAGCGTCTCCTGGCCACCTTTATCATGTCGTTGTTTCTTACGAGCATTGGGACTCTTTGTTTTCACTGAGCCGGAGAGGACAAGCGAGTCGCCCTGCTTGTCTAGCTTTCGTTTTCGATGTATAATCGGTTAAATCTTTTTGCGGGCGAAAGAAGTGCTTAGGAGGAGAAAAGGCATGATAGATATTCGGTTTCCTGCGGGAAAATCCGGGGCAGTGAAGGAGAACATTCGAAAAAGAAGTTTCAGGACAAAAAGCTCGCTGGTCGATGAGGTGATTGCGCTCGACGAAGAGTCGCAAGACACAGGCAGGCGGATCGCTTCGCAGCGACCGAGTAAAGATCTCAGCATCGGCGCTCTGATGGGGCAGGGAAAGGAAGGAAGGCAGAGGCAGCAAAGCGAGGGAAGTGGCCGCGATCAATGCGCGCCTCGGAGCTTGAGCCCAGAGGCGCAGAGAATCATGACGCGCAGATCGTGATACTATGCTCACGTTCGCAGATGATGGGATCCCTCCGTGCCGATCGGCAAGGACGATTCCTCACTGGCAGTGGAAGCGCTACGGCGAGCCTGTGGTTCGACTTTCGACAGATTCCGTACCACCGAGATTCTGGAGCGTTTAAACGGCATTGACAGAAGCGGCGGCAGCAGGTCTGCGGGCAACGGTTTCTACTACTCATGCCTCGGCGATGTCGCGAGACTGCACCTGCGGTGCTGAGCTACGCGCGCGACTTTTATGATCGATCGCGGATTCACCTATGTAATTCCGCCCTCTATGATTGCTCCGATGTCGTGACCGGTGATGAGCTTTCCCCGAGATGGATGCAATGATGTATAAAATCAGGGTGAGGATCTCTACTGATCGGCACCAGCGAGCACTCCATGATGGAGTCGCTCGTGACAGCCTGAACGAGAGGAAAAAGCTCATACGCTGACCTCTTTCTCCCCTGCTTCCGAAAGGAGAAGGGCGCGCACGGCATCTGAAGAGCGCGCGTGTACCGCATTCACCAGTTCGAGAAGCAGGGAGATGGTTATCATCTGCAAGCCTGGAGGATCGATGGACTGGTACAGAAGCTCTGTGAAACACGGTGGATTTTTTCCGGAGCCTGGATATTCCGGTCAGAACGCTTTGAGTGCTGCTCCGGCGACCTCGCAGACTTAAAGGTTAAGAGCTGCGATGTCGAGGCGTGGGCCCGCGCCAGAAGAAAGTGCTGAGGTGGGCAACTGCTCGAACCTCGGCGATGCCCGCAGGCGCGCCGTCTCCGCATCCGTGCTGTGAAGGGCGCGGACGTGCAAAGTACCCTGCACATCACACAGACAATACCGCCGTCGCACCGCCGCGCATGCTGATGCCTTCGCGAGAACGATTTGCCGAGGCGGACGGATCGGTTCGCATTCGAAGCACACTTCCCTACATGGGCGGTAAGTCTGAGCTGAGAGCTTGAAAGGAGTAGAAGCAGATGGCGTACTATTTTGAGGAACCGCCAGAGAACATTCGAGAGTATCTTCTGGTTCCGGAATACAGTTCCGCGCAGTGTGTTGACTGCGGCTCGTCTCCAGAACCCCGCTGGTGCGTTTCCGCAAGGGCGAGGCAGTGCGCCCGCTCGGATGAACATTCCGATGGTCTCCGCAATCATGCAGTCCTGTCTCCGGCGACAGGTTGCCACGACACTTTGCAAGAGACGAGTGGGCGGTGTCTCTGCATCTACGGCTCCAGAGCGTTGAGGAGGAGGCAGACATGGTGCGCCGTGTCAAGTGGTGGCAGCAAGAAAGGGCTGCCAGACTCGGTTCCGAATCTCCTGCCGACCGCTACGCTCGCGGATGATGCTCCGATCGAAGAATGAGGACCGGTCGTCACTCGACGGCCGCAACCATGGACGACGGCACTGCGCACGGCAAAGTGTCGGCATTAATCGCGGAGAGCCGCAGATTATCGCCCTCTCCGTATGTCCGCGTGGATATGAGCGTCAAGGAGTTCATGACGCCGCTTGCAGGCGCCTTGTCACGGCGCACCGAGCACCACGAGCCTCCCGGCTGCAACGACATCAGCATGGGACAGCGAGAGTCCAGCTACTGCCGCGCCGCTCACCGACGACGAGGGCAGACTCATGGTACAGGTGTCCGCCCGCAAGGACTACGACAGCCACAAGGAGACTGTGGGCGAGCTCCCTCGACGAGAAACAAAGTCTATATACGGTCGGCGCTGAGTATCAACGACGAGGATCTATGAGATCTCGCGTTCCGGCGCTGGAGTCGAGGCGCGTCGATGTGCTTGCATCGACTCTTCCGAGGGCTATTCAGAGTGGCAGGAAGAACCATCTCGATACGCGCAGCACGTGCGACGCGCGTCAAAGGTCGGTCGCCGGCGTAGTACGCCGTGCGGATCGGCGAGAGCTGCTTCTCGCAAAGGCAGGCTAGCGGATTTGTCGAAAGATTCTGGATCGGCGGCGGCTCCATCTGCATCGCCCGCGAGACCAAGGGCATCGGCAGAGGCCGTGCGCACCGTCGCTGAGTGTCGCAGAGCGACATGACTGCTTCCGCCAGACCGGCATCTACGTGCCGTTGCTCGGACGGCGGCGTCACGCCACGACTATCGCATCGCCTCGCGCTTTGCGACGAGGCGCGTGACTTCGTGATGTTGGGCTGGCTTCTTTGCCCGTCGGCATGAGAGTCCGGCTGCATAAGCCCGCATGCAAACGTGCGGCAATGCAGGCCAGAGTACTGGGTGAGGGCTCGAACCGCTGCACGCAACTGGCAGCGCTATGACCTCGGCGGTGCGCAGAGGCTGACCTTCAGAGGGTGTCGAGCTGCTCAGTGCTATGCGGGTACGCTGGCGGAGGCGTGCGGTGACCACGCCCAAGGCAGCGCACCACGTGGCGGCGTGCGCACTTCGTCGTCAGATTGCAGGAGGAAAGGCAAAGGCTGACCGTGGTCTCTGCTGACCTCGATCGTCGAGGGGCGGTAGCCACGACGTATTCTCAGAAACAATAGCAGACCAATTGGCAGGGATATGCTGAAAAAGAAATCACTTTGCGGCGCTGGCCCTTGTGGCGTTGCGCTCGGGTGCTCGGCACGTTCACGGGACAAAAGGCAAAAGCCGCTGGAGCTGGCAGCTGCTGCCGTGGTGCGGTTTCGCTCTACGACGAGCCAGGATGCTGTGCTCGACGAGGCCTTTTTCGGCACTCGGGCGGCAGTGCGCCGCAGGCGGAGGTGAGGCTCTACCGCGCCATGAATTCATCGCAGCAGCGGTGTCCCGACTTGCAGGCGGGTCCGCGCGTGCTGGATATGGGTGAAATCTGGGACTGCGTTAGCGGTGCTGAGCTTTCCGACGGAACCTTCGATGTCACGGTAAGCTCCCGCTGAGTCTCCCTCTGGAAATTCTTTCCGGCGGTGAGGCAAAAGAAATCCCTGCAGGCGGACGATTGAAAGCAAGCTTTCTGAAGGTGGACTCACCGTGCCATGTTCGGATTGACGGCGATGTCATTGACTTTCGGACGATGTCACGCAGGATTGACTCCAGTTCCACGGCAGGCTATATCGCGGGACCGCCTGAAGGACTTTCTGGTCGAGAAGGTGCTGAAGACGCGCCATCGATCACCTCGAGCAATGCGCTGCGTCAGGGAGAAAGCGAAGGGACAGCCCTTCCGTATCGCGATTCGGAAAGCCCGGAGGAGCATCTCAGGGAATAGAGGTCGTCAAAGATTTCTGGACGACGGACGCTCCAGCTGTTCTCGTCCGGCGTTTACATGAGCGCTCGGATCTTTGACGGCGCTGCAGCATCATCATATTCTCAAAACTCCGCGCACGGGCTATCCGTGGATCAGAACGGTCTGGTCTCCGTGACCATTGTGCCCGAGCTCGGCGGAATGTGACGCGCTCGACTGCGGTATTTCGCTCGGAAGAGAGGGTGAGGACGTGACCTCGTTTAGACAGGGCGCGACGGCTGTTATCAGTATTAGAAGGATTTGGAAGACGAAGTGCATGGCTTATGTCCGGCAGCACAGCCTGGGATCCAGAACATTTGGGAAGGAGTAAGACAGCCGATGACGATGACACAGAGACGTTCTCGTAGGGAGGATTTCTACTCCGCTTTCCCGCTTTTGTGCCTGTGTTTGCCATGCTGCTCTTGTTTTGCGCGCAGCATTTATCCCTTCGGGGAGTGGGAGAGCTTTCTTCTGCACCGCTGACCTCTACCACCAGTACGCGCGCTCTTTCTCGAGCGTTCAGTATGAGCTTCAGCACGGCGGCGAGTCTGTTCTGCATGTGCCGGAAATTGCTAGGGACTGCGTCAACTGCTGAAGATTTACGCTTACCACCCTCGCAGCCCCTTGAACTGGTTTGTCCTGCTCTTCCGAAGCGCTGCGTGATCAGTGGAGGCGGCGCTGTTGACTCGTCGTAAAGACGGCGCTCTCCTCGGTCACCGCTACCGACTCATACTATCTGCTGCGCCAGTAAGAGAGACGGGCTCTGAGGCCGATATTCAGCGCGATGCCTGTGCTTCGCCTGGCGCTGGCGCCTATTCCTGCGGAACGTCATGTGGTTTCGGCGCCTCGTCCTCTTCCCGCTGATGTTTGCTCTCGGCGCGGAAGAGCTGGTGCGGCGGCGAGTCGCTCTCTCGGCATACGTCGTCTGTCTCGGCCTCAGTATACTCTCGAACTACTATATATCCAGTATGATCTGCCTCTTTCCTGATGCGCAATCTTTCAGGTGATCACGGCGGAACTGCGTTGGGAGGATGTACTGAGGCTGCGGGACGCTTTTTGCCCTGGCCTCGCTCGCTGCGGCGGGGCTCGCGGCGCGTGAAGTTCTCATGCCGGAAAGTCTTTGCGCTGCGGCTTACGGCCTCCGGAGGAGATGAACGTCCTCGAAAAGAGCTATGCGAGCTTGGTTTTCTCGATTTTGACATGATGGCGCGGCAACTGCCCTTTGTGGAGTGCGAGATCGGCCTTGATCACTGGCGAGATATTTGCTGGCGGCATGTTGCCTTGCGTAGCTAAGCTTCTTTGTATTTCTCGGACCGCGGTGCCGGTTAAGCAGCGCGTCAGTGTACCTTCTTTTGCTCTTTTTCTTTGCGAGCTTCTCCCGGTCAGTAATGCTGAACTGGCATCGCACGGTTTTCGTATCGAGAATTCCGCTCGGCGCGGCAGAGGCTATCTTTTTGCTTCCCAGTGCGATCTACCTCTCGTTTGAGGCGCTGGACGTGCTCCGCGCAGCTTTTGTCGCGCGATGCTCTTCTGAGCTTTTGCGTTGCGGTGGTTCTCTTTGTCCTGCTGGCGGAGAAACTCGTGACGGAAGAAGCATTTCCGCTGCGGGTCTATCACCTGGCTTTTTCTGCTTGCGGCAATCTAGGCGCTCCTGTTTCCGCCCTATGCATCCGGACGCTTTTGCGAGAGAGCACTACTTCTGGATACCGTCTCAGTGCTGGTGACTCTGGAAGCGAGCCTGAATCTCGGTTACACCAGTATTCCGACGGCGAGTCGCACGGAGTACACCACGCGGACGATGCGGACATTCAGACCCTTGAAAGCGGGCGGCGGGTGCCGAAGGTGCCTTGTGCGCTTTCAGTTTGAGCGGAAGAGCAAGGATGACGGCGCCTTTCAGACTTCCAGCACTCGGTCCTCGCTCTTCAGTTCAACCGCGGACCGATCTCTGACCGTTCCTCCGGGCTCTCGGTCGGCTGCGAGGCCCTCCGGTGAACGTTATTACCTCTCCATCACTGGGCTCCAGCTGCTGGTGGATGCGCTTTCGATGTGCGCTATTCTTTGTTTCGGATGAAAAGATAGATCCGGGCAGGAGGAGGTACTGCGCTCCGGCGCCGTGCTTCTTGAACCGGGATGCCATGCCTCTGGCTTTGTCGAGAGACATTCCGGATAATTGGAGCAGAACTGAGAATCCCGCGGATGTGCAGAACGATCTTTGCCTCTTTGACTCCGATCCGGTTGCTGCGCGAAGACAAAGACAGGAATCAGGAGTATCAGTGTGGATGAGGACGGCCTTTCTTTGCGTTCGCGACCAATGCGAGCGAATAAAATCAAGGTATCCTTTGAGAACCGAGACAAAACCTATGATAATCTAAAAGCGGCGGCATATGTGATGGGACTCGGTCCTGAGAACGGTCAGGGTGGGACCATCAACTTTACGGAGATTTCCGATGACAAAGGCTAGCTCGGAGATCATTGTATACCCGCTGACTATCAGGCGCTCTCGCACTGCGAGAAAGAGAGATGCGCCGGGAGATGGTCTGTGAAGTCGCTACGGTGACACACTCCGCACATCGATGCCACACTGGAGCGGATGAGCCTTCCGGCTACTGCTCTTTACGAGCATCCCCTACGACAAAAGGGCTGGACGAGTACATGTCGATGGGAAAGCTTGATAATCGAGACGGAAGAGCGATGGAGCTTTCCTCGGCGTTCGTGTGGCGGCGGAAGCCGCTGAACTGCGCTTTCGCTGCCATCCGGAGGACTCCTTACGCGGCGCAAATGATGAAGCGTCTTCTCCCTCCTGGCACTCTGGCTGCTTTGCCGTTACGAGGGGCGACTACGACGCTACCGCAGAAGACTGACCAAAGCGCGACGAGGAGGCGCTGTATCAGAGCTTCCACGGGGCTGCCGAGCGTCTGCACTGCTTGGAGAATCTCATGACCATGTTGCAGGACGAGTGCGGAGCCGGGACTTCGCGCATCGGCGAACGGACGGATTCCCGGAAGCACAGCCTGCGCCGCGCAGCGCAGAAGAAGTTCCGATTATCTGAGGATGTTGAGTCTATAAAACAAAAAGCGCCTGCACGAGGATGTCTCTGATATGTACCCTCTTTTACTGGACACGAAAGAGTGTCACAGTGAGAGGGTTTTATCATG
>BNJU01003760.1_pt1 | contig 29768 bp, 51 predicted proteins | sample 8539281 | NCBI WGS metagenome assembly BNJU01 (sample SAMD00202456, study PRJDB9452) | human saliva metagenome | isolation source: human saliva | place: Japan
TCGCCCGCGCAGCAAACCGCCTGCGCAAAGGGCTGTGAGTCTCCTTCAGCCCAATCGGCCTGCTGCCCCAGCCCAGTGCAGTGCAGCATATATCCAACTGGCATCACCAGAAACCAGGAGAGAGAGAGAGAGAGAACCACCTGTCCCAGCAGGTGTGTCAGCACCAGCAATTTCCTTCCTTCCTTCCTCCTCCCTCCTCCTCTCCTCCTCCTCCTCCTCCCTCCCTCCTCCTCCTCCTCCTCCCTCCTCCTCCTCCTCCTCCTCCTCCTCCTCCTCCTCCTCCTCCTCCCTCCCCTCCCTCCTCCTCCTCCCTCCCTCCTCCTCCTCCTCCCTCCCTCCTCCTCCCTCCTCCCTCCTTCCTTCCTCTCCTCCTCCTCCTCCTCCCTCTCCTCCTCCTCCTCCCTCCTCCTCCTCCTCCTCCTCCTCCTCCTCCTCCTCCTCCTCCCCCTCCTCCTCCTCCTCCTCCCTCCTCCTCCTCCTCCTCCTCCTCCCTCCTCCTCCTCCTCCTCCTCCTCCCCCTCCTCCTCCCTCCTCCTCCTCCTCCTTCCTTCCTCTCCTCCTTCCTTTAGCTGCACCCGCGCCCGCGCGCGCCGCGCGCGCGCGCGCGCGCGGCAGTCACCTGGCTGGCAGGCCACCCAGCCAACCAGTCTGCCCAGACCCACTGATGGTCAAGGAAGCCCACCCCGCTGAACTGCTCCAGCCGATAAGGCTTGGATACCAAAAAGTCCATAATAACAAGGACTGATAGATACAACTGCAGGCAGGCGGGTCCAGGATATACCAAACACCCAACTGTCCATTGCTGTTGAGCTACATATATATATACATAGTTATCACTTCTACAGGCAGGTCTGTGGAGACAGCCATGGTTAGGCACACTGCAGTGCACAAGGTAATCCCCAGTAATCTGACGAGACGGTTTTTTTTTGAGACTTACAGGATCAGCCTGCACGACCAGACCACATTGCTCTATCAAATCAGTCGAACTAGTCATTTAGTTGCCATTACCAGTCAGAGTAGTACTTGATACCCGTTAAATATAAACTTCCCATTATGCCATTCTACCTCCTTCCAAATTTGTGTAGTAAGCAAGCTCACGCAAGAGCCTGCGCATATTTTCGGACTAAAAAGTTGTCATTAGCCGTACCATTTTGCGTTTAGTGTGTAGTTATTGGTAACATTTGAGCTTGAGTTTCCACCGCCTGCATAGCCAAACCGTGAAGCTAGTGTGTCAGTCAGACCACTAACAAGATCACCACGACCTGGTAAGTTAAAGCCAAAGCCGTCCGTGTATTTTTACCGGATTCTACTGTCTTGTTTGCGAGGTCAGTCATTGAGTCGTCTACATAGTAGCCGTACTTTTCGATACCTACTGCCATACCCTCTGGAATGGCGCGACCGACTTGATCTCTAAATACTTTAGATGGTGAGTTGATCCGCAAAGTAGACCGAGCTGAAGACACTGCACTTAATGCGATACTGGACGCTGCACCTATAACCGCATGGGCCATAGAAGCGATACCACTGGCCATACCTTCACCAATAGCAGTACCTGCATTAAAGCCACCGTCGTACCCGCCAGACACATACCATTGTGAGCTGAGGATTTAAGGTTGCTTGACGCGCTAAACACTGCGTTGTTGTGACTTGCTACACCGCTAGTAACACCAGATCCAAATTGTGAACCGGCACGTTGTCCGTCGTTGCCCTAGCGAATCAACCGATGCATTAACACTCTGTTTTAGTGCATTAGATGCACCAGTAGCTACTCCTCTTGAAAAATCGATACCAGAGCCAATACCAGAGCCAAACTGTGAACCATATTGCTGGCCGTCTGCTGAAAACGAAATAAATTTAGAAGAAATAGCTTGGTTTAATGATAATGCAGCACCAACCGCGACATGCTGACCTCCGTCAATACCACTTGCTATGCCAGAGCTAAATTCGACCCTTTGACTTGACCATCTGTGGACATGCCCGCAACTGAAACTACTGCACTGTTTCTTAAACTGTTGGCGGCTTCTGCACCGCACCAGTACCACTAGTCACACCAGCACTAACACCAGAACCAAGTTCAGATCCTTTGACTTGACCCTCTCCAAATAAGGAAGCTAAAGCACCTATAGAAGCGTTTCTAAGGCCATCTACTGCTACTTCTGCCGATGCCTGGTTCTCTGTGATACCTTGGGCATATCCACCGCTTACTTGTGAACCGCTATACTTAGCTTCTGTTGGTAAGTTGTTAAATGCCTCGCTAGATGCCTCTGTGACTTCGGACGCTGCCTGTTGGACGTCGCCTTTACCTGAGCGAATACCGTCACTTACTTTTTGAGGGATTTCACGGGCTTTAACTTCAAAGCCCGCATCTGCTAGTGCCTTCCTAAACTCATCACCGATAGCCGTTACCATGCTCTCGATTTCGGGCGGTAACTCTTGGCCAGTAGCACGAATACCACGGAGGAAGCCTTCTTTGGCTTTATCTCCTGCCTCGGTCCATTTTCCATTGAGTCGTCCTAGTTGCTCATCGGACGCATCTACAAGAGCCTGCGTTTGTTGGCCATTTTAGGGCCGGCCTTACGCATTTGCTCAATAAGACCTTGGTCGAGTCCGCGTTTAGCGAGGGTTTCCAGGTTTTGCGACCACTTATCAACCGCGTCGATGTTCTTCTGCAGGTTAGCGGTCATTTGATCTGCAGATAGAGCCGTCTGCTGTTCAATCGCCTGGAATGCGTTCTGAACTTCGCCTTTAAGATTAGCAAACTCTTGTTGCATCATCTCAACAGCTTTTTCTGCTCCTCGTTCATGGTCGTCAAGTTATAGATTATACGACCAGACGCATCTTCTGTAGACTTGGCCTTGGCTTCGTTATTCTTAACAATAGTATTCGTTAATTCGTTATCGGAGTCCTCGGTCTTTTTAATGTCGTCCTGGAGCTTCTTGACTTCTTCGTTGTATTTTTTTCTTTTGCTTGGCTCTTTAGTTCGTCCCGTGCTGATGAGTTGTCAAAGAAACCACCCTCTGCCTCATCGGTTTGTTTGATAAGATCCTGGTACTTTTTCTCAAGTTCAGACATCTTATCCTTGATTTCGAGACGCTTCTTGGCATTTTTCAACCATCTTTTCGTTGGCAGCCTCAATCTCAGCCGATGCCTTGGCAATCTCAATCTCGCTTACGGATCGCGTCCGTTGTCATATTGATTGTGCCGGTCGCCTTGTCGTACTGGATATTTAGACCATCGATGCGTGAGTTAAGGGTTTTCTGTTGCTGACGCAAGCTCTTTCTTCTGGCTCGCAGTTTTATGCTCTACCGCGTTCAGTTCGTCAATCTTCTTGACTAGTCGCTCATTGTCCTCGGCTGTAGCCTGAATTTCGTTCCCTGCGATCCTTATAGGCTTCATTGCCTTTTTCCACACTTTCGTGCAAATCGTCAAGGGATCGTTTAAACTCTTCATTCTTGGCCTTGGCTTCTTTGGACGCTTCGCTTTCCTGCGTCAACCATGACACCAGACCAGCGATAGCTCCGACAACCAGGAATACTCCACCAGAAGATAGAGAGGCCAGTCCCCAGCAAGTCCAGTAGTAGCTCCTGTTGCTACAAGCGAGGTACTGGTTAGAGATACTAGGGAAGTGATAAGCGTACCAATTAGGGCTACCAATACCCTTGATAATGGACAGCCCCAGCATCGCTCCTTTAAAGAGCAATACTGCTGATACGACACCAGTAAACACCGAGATAAGCGGGTCTAATACAGGTTTAAGAAAGCCTAGTACACTCACTGAGTGATTTAACAACTGGAGTAGCGCCACGAATGACACTAATAATCACATTAAAAGTACTGTTTACCGCGCCTTTAATACTGTCAAGGTTTTGGGCAATGCTCTTTACCAGTAACTGCCTTGCTCATCTTGTCAAACTCAGCAATGACGTTTGCAATCCCCTTAGCTACCGCGTTCACGATGTTACCAAAAGAAGTCTTGATACCTTCTGAGTTTTTCTTTGCCATCTCGGCAAAACCGTTCGTACCTTTATTCAGTTCAATCAGACGTTTGCTGAAATCGTCAAACGTGATCTTACCGTCTTGCAAGGCTGAATAAAAAGTCTTTCTGGGCTGATGCACCAGCAAAACCAAAGGATTCTGCTGTCTTTGCAACGCGTAAGGCATGGTTTCTTGTAAGGTCTTCCAACTTTGCATATCAACCTTACCAGCAGATAACATCTGACTGTATTGTTGCAAACACGCGCTGCATCTTCCGTAGATGCACCAGACGCTAGAAAGGCATTATTTAATGCCAGAGTGAGTTTGGTAGACTGTTTAAGGTTACCAGTCATTGAGGTTAGCTTCTGCGTAGTCGCTACGACTGTATCAAGCGTTGTTGGTAGCCCCTCGATACCCTCGGCAAGCAACTTGGTAGATGATGCTACATCTTTTGATGAGTGCCCGAGTGATTTCATCACTTTCGGGAAGCGTTGCAATGTATCAAAGCGGTCAATAGCCTTGTCCATTGACTGGCTCATAGTGTTCATCGCAGAGCTTACAGCTTTTAAAGGCTACCGCACCGACTGAGAAGTTCTTGATTGCGTCCTTGATCTTGTCAAATTTTTGACGCGCTCTTTTCAGCCTGGTCGCCTGTGGTTTTGATGATGTCTTTTTAGCTTGACAAAACCGCCCCCACTTTGAGATGCGACTTGTCCAGCTCTATGGGCTAGATCAGCGCTTACCTTAAAGCCATTCCCACCGGTTTTACTGATTGTGCCAGCTTCCCTTACTTTCTCGGCTGCCTGTTTAAAAGCATCACCGCCAGACTCTAGAGACGCGCCGGCTTCTTTGATTTTAAAACTTGCTGACTTAAAGCCTTCTCCGCCTGTTTTGGCTTCGTTGCCAGAGGCTTTTACTTTCTCTGCCACTTGCTTGAAAGCCATCGCCAGACCGCTGGGCAAGATCAGAGCTTTCTTTTACTTTTTTCCCCGGCTTGTTTAAAACCAGAGCCAGAGCGTCCAGCTAAATCAGAGCTTTCCTTGATCTTCTCCCCAGCGCGACGAAAGCCATTGCTTGAGGTTTCTGATAGCTTCGCACCCTCGACCATACGGTCGCCAGCGCGTTTAAAACCTTGCCCAGCTTTCAAAGCCTTGTCACCAGTTGCCTGGATACCATCGCCTGCGGTCTTGACACCTTGACCCGATCTGCGAGCTTCTGACTCTAAATGCTTCAAGGCATCAGATAGCTCTGTTAGTTTTCGTCCGTTTACCTGGACGTCAATTACAATCTTTCCATCTGCCATTATTCATCTCCCTCCTTTCCGTCTAATCTATATTTATTTTGTAGCCGTCTCATTTTGGCCTTATACTCGCTGCTATCGTTCTTAGAGGGTTTCCAAGACCGTATCTCTACTAATTGAGAAAACAGCCGTTTCCCTCTGGCATACCGTTCAATAGCGCGATAAATTCGGGCCATGTTAGCCGGCCTATGCTTCAAAGAGGTTGATATTATACGCTTGCACAAAACTAGCGTATATTTCCTGCGCGTCTACTTCAAAATCAATCAAACGAATATCATCTTCTTCGTCCTTGGCTACAGGCATAGGGTTTCCGTGCCGGTCATAAACCACGCGCTCTTTTTAGTTTTTAAAAATGCTCGTCGATATATTCCCACACGGCCACTATGTCCTCAGGGTTGTCCAAGGCTTCGTCCGTCATCATCAAAACCGCTGTACGCATCTTCTCAAGATTGTTCATGACTTCGTTGTCAAACATCTCAAAGACATCTAGCACCAGATCAAAGGAGCAATCCACCCTCGTAGGTGCGCCCGTTTAATTCAAAGGAGTTCTGTATAGGCTCATTTAACTTCATGAGCAGTCCTCCTTGTTATTTTTTTGCTGGCTTTTTAGTTTTTCTTAGCTTTTGCTTTTTTGACAAAGGACTCAGCAACCGCACCCGATGCCTTGGCCCGTTCTTGGCCTAGACGGTCAAGCTCAGCACCCAGCAAGGTATCTACCTCATCAAATGCATGATCCAAAGCGTCAAGGTCTGGATAACGTTCATAGAGTTTAGCAAAGGTACCGTCCCCAAATAAGACATCATATTTGATCTCCGTCATTTTCTTCTGCATCTCAAAGGCTTCGTCAATAACCCGTTTGTTAATGACTCCTTCTTTTAGATCGTCAAACTCTCCATTATTGGAGCGCTCAATCAGCTCTAACTGGTATTTGTTAAAAGCGTTCTGTGATTTCTTCCTGGAGTGTTGCAAGCCGTGAGATATTCTCTAGTGATGAATCAAATTGGAGTTCGATTTCTCCAATGTTGATAGGGATATAATTGCGTTTTAGTTCGATTGAAATAGACATGTTCTTTCCTCCTTTAATGCATTAAAAAGAGCGTCCCAAAATGGAACGCTTTTACTTTTTTACTATTAGCCTACGACTGCGGTGGTTTTAGGAAGTGAGTTGTAAGAGATCTTACAAGAGAATTCCTCAGTTTGCAGCAGCCCCAGAACCGGCCTTGATTGCTGACACGGTAGCAATTCCGACGTGTTGGTTTTTACCGTCTGAATCTACCACTTTGTGCCAAACAAGGCGGTCGTTACCGAGTTTGTACTTCAACCCAGCGATAAGAGCCATTGCTTCATCTTCTTTGTCGTAGGTACCTTTGAATGTGTATGATCCTTTTACAGATGTTACAGTAGTTTCTTCTGTACCGTCGCCGTCGTAGTAAGCGACTGATGTAGTAGCTTCATCTGTATCATCTTCCACATCTTCGATCCATTTTGCAAGCTCTTTGTAGGCTTCTTTTTGCTGGTTCAGTCTTTGGATCAGTGACTGGTGCGATAAAATGCCCGCGGAGGGCGTTCTTTTGACGTGCCATATATTACACTCCTTTATTGTTTAGAATTGTTAGGTTTGCAGTGATATCCTGCAGATAAATGTAAAAGCCCTGCTCGTCCCGTTCGTTCAAGGACGGCTGGGTAGTAGTTAAGTTATTAAAAATATATGAGTTGTTTTGACTCGGTAAGACCAGATCAAATTCAGAAAGTGCTTTGTTAATTTCCCAAAAGGCACTCACTAGCTGTTGACTGATCTTTGACCTTTACTGCGATTTCAAAAATTAGAGTAACGTCCCTTGAGCCGTCCATATATACATCGCTCAACCTTACCGCCTGGAAGCGGGTATAGGACCAAAGAGTCCAGCTCACTTAAAAAGTCAAGTTCACAAGCAAGCGGTAGTCCGAGGGTGTTGATAAAATCGCGCAAAACAACGTTAAAGTCATTGTTACTTTTCATTTAGTCAACCCCATTGCTTTCAGTCCGACCTCTGCCCACTTGTCCCCGTGGTTAGCTGAGGCTTTTAAGTCCCAGCGTTTACCAGTTCCAGGGGTAGTGTACTTGCCAAAGCTAAAACTGCGATACTTGTTATAAGCACCACCGTAGAATTGGGCGCGTGCGTATGGTGTATTGTAGATAATCCGGGATCCGTCGCCTCAACATGACCGCTAGTGCGTAGCGGGTCGTTCAGTAGTGGAACATACGGTTCCATATCTGATAAGATCTGGTCAGCTATTTCTAGCCGTGCTTTTCGCTCGGACGCTTGTGATACTTTCTTAGTAGCTCCACTTAAATCAATCGTGACATTGATACCCATCACATCACCTCGATTTCGTAGCAAAAAGACTTTGCGGTTGAATGGTTCGTAAACAGGTACAATCTTGTTCACGATATACTCATCGTCGCCATCTTTTTACAATCGAATTGCGAAATGACGAATCAAGCTCAACGTTGCAATAGCGAGGGTACACAAAGATAACACCAGGCGCTCTAAATGACGGGTTCTTTTTGTCCGGACGGGTTATTGACTGACCCAGGGCCGTCAAAGTTACGGTCGAAGCGTACCGGGCTTAAAAATAATAGGGTAGGAGAATTCTTCTTTCCCCCATCCCGTCCTTCTTACCTGTTGGTTTTTGCTATCGTTACCGAATCAACCAATGTCCGCTTATCAATAACGACCATAATCCACCCTGCTATACAAGAATCCAGCAGATTTAAGAGCGTTAAAAGCATCAAGGGATAGATTATACCCGGACGCTGTTTCAGACGCTCTAGAGCCGTTATTTGAGCCGTAGGACACTGATGTGCGCCCTAGCGTAGTACTTGATATTGTCTGCTTATCCTCAGCCGTTAAAATGCCCGTACTGTCCAGATAAGAAATCTGGTAAGCCGTGGCAATTTAACTGCTTTCTTTGCGTAAATTTATGATCCTTGTCAAACTCGTGGAAGTCATAATAATGCCGGATAAAGAGATTAATAGCAAGCTCGGCCCTGTTTAAGTAGCTCATCAAACTCGCTTGTACTGTCAAAACCTAACTCACGATATTCTTCATGCGTTAAGCATGCCATGATACCTCCTATTCAGAGATAACCTTTTTGGGTCACGGGTTCGCTGTCAGAAACAAGTTCCAACCATTCCTCACCAAAGGCGAGGCTTGTCTTTGGTTGATTTCTTCTGCTTCTGCAGTCGTTAACTCGTAGACCGTGCCCTCGTCAAAATTTTTGGTCTGTTGACTCGATCAAAAAGTTACAAGTAGCTTTATATTTCGCCATACGTTACTCCTTGATTTCGTACCCACTAGTCAGAAAAAGCAGATACTAGATTGGGATCAGTGATGGTAAAGGCTACATCGTCCTTTACTAAAACCGTCGCAACCTGTTCAGTCACTGCTTCTGTTTTAGTTGTTTTTGTTTCTTCTGCCATTCGTTACTCCTTACGCTGTTTTGTGAACGTAGATCGCTTTCTTCTTGCTGTCAGGACAAAGGCATCGTAACGGATACGACCTTCTACAAGGTAGCCGTTGATTCCTGGTGGGTTATCGTGGATCTTGTAGTCTTCCAATTTGACAGGAGAGTGGTTGCGATAGGGTGCGCGATAACAAACGCTACGTTTTCAGGCAAGCGAGAAGTTGGAGTCAAGATAACAGGCAAGCCGTCGATAGCTCCTACTTGTCCTTTGAACGCTACTTCTTGACCGAGGTCAGAGTTCTTCACGAATGATGGATCAAGTTTAATGAGTTTGTAAAACTCTGGAGATACGTGTAGTTTGCGTCCTTCTTCCGGTACAGCGCGTCAGTCAATTTAACTTGACCGTCAAGCACCGCTTCATAAGCGTTGTTTTTAGTAACTGCGCCAGTTTTAACGTTGGCTGTGTCAGCACCAGCAACGACTTTGCCGAAGCGGTAAGTGTCGACTTCTGGGATAATCACTTCTGAAAGTTGACGGGCAAGGGCTTTGCCTGCTTCCATTGCGCCGTTTGTGTCTTGCACTGAGCGTTTGTCGATCGTAAAGTGAATGAACGGTCTTTTGTAAGAGTCAATGTTTGCACATTGTTTTTCCAATTCAGCAGCCGTACCGTAACGGGTGTTACCAGTAAGGGCGTAGTCGTTCATTGCTGTTGTTGGAATTGAGTAGACTTTTAACGGTATCTACACCGGTAAAGTCGTAGTCAGAGTTGATACACCAGTTGAGAGGGCTTCTTTGGTAAAGCGCTCATCTACTTTAGCATCAAATTTAGCTGCATAGTTAATAGTCATATAGGCTTATCCTACTTTCTTTTATTTATTAAATGCTGTCAAAGCTCAGCAAATAGAGCTTTATCTTCCGGGCTGAGGTTGTTGTCACCACCAGCGGACTGGATTGCCACCAAGCGCGAACTTTTGGCTGTGGTTCCTGTGGTTCTTCCTTTGTCACAAAAAGGTAAGGGCTTGATTCCTTTAGACCATTGATAGTTTCTTCTAGTTTTGGCTTGCCATCTTCTGCAAGCTCGATCTTGTCAAGATCAATAAACTTCATAAGGTCCTCGGAGTTATGCGCTCCACGTCTTTCAAAGCCAATGCAACCGCGTTGGTTTTTAATCCCAGTAGAGTTAGCTTCATTCTCAGTCTTGTAGCTTTCAAATTGAGCTTGTAAGTCTTCCAGTTGTTTCTTGGCTTCTTCACTAGCTCCCTCTTTGGCTTGTAAGTCCCTTGATAGCTTGGTCCCTTTGCTCAAGTTGTGTTTTTAAGCTGTCGTTTTTCTGCTTGCACTTCAGATCTGGCCTCTTTGATTGCTGACCCGTACGCTGCCATAATGCGCTCAATAGTTTCCTTGTCCTCAATACCCGCATCAACTAACATCTCACGTTTTAAACTCATGTTTAAAACTCCTTTCTGTTTTACGTCCAGTAGACGAATTCGCCGGTTTACGTCCGACAACGAAAGCGCCCAGCGGGTAACGATCCCGCGAATAGGTAAGAGGAGGAAATCACCCATCCATCCAGAAAAAGGCGTAAATAAAAACCGCATGATCTGCGGTTCATTTTTACAATTTAATTTTTCAATTTGCGCACGTTGTTTTTAAAACTGAAAGATACTCCCACATAACCGAACGTTGACGTTTTAATAAATCAATCGGACAATTAGGCTTGAACTCAAGCTGTTCCTTTCTCGTATTTGCCGATCATGTAGTCCAATTTGCTGAATCGTTCTCGCACTCGTAGTATCTCTTTCTTAAAGCGTTCTTTTCCAATCTTCCATCTTTTTAACATCCTTTCATTTGCTATTTTAAAACCGAATTTAAATCCATCAAACGCTGCACGATCAATGTTGCGATGATAATCTAAAGAGTGTTTTTAAATACGACTCTTTCTAATGAGCGCCTGAATTCGTCATTCATTCTCGATTTCCTCCTTTGGTTTATAAAACCTTTCCTCGCATAGTCACGATGTAAGAAAGGTTTGTCCGCGATATAATCTCGCAGGGTTGCCTGTTGGTCTCTCGATTTTGGTTTTAAACTTACTGATAAGTTCCTGGTCGCCTAACTTCTCGGCAACGTGTAGCTTCTCCTGACTTACGAATAGCTCGTTCGTATGCCCTCTGCTTAGATTGTGCGTTGGCATTTCTAATAGCTTCTTCCGCGTTATATTCTTAACGTTCTGGGCTGAGTTCTGGGGAGTTCGTTTATACCTGGTACAAAACGGGGTCAGCATGTGTCCGCAGTTAATGCCAAGACAGCCTCCAGCCGTCCCGTAGCCGTGATCCGCAAGCGATAGAATACTGATACCGTGTTCTTCCCTCGCTGGTCCATCAGGTCACAATATGGTGCTGTAAGGGAGCGCAAGCCTCGCGGGCCGTAGCCTTTTTAGAATAATAAAAGGTATCAATCCCCAGCTCGTCCGCTGGCATCGTCCGCATCTCTCGGTAGCTATGAATGACAGTAGTTTTAATAACAGTCCTAGCGTAGTTGTCCACTTTCCAGTAGTGGCCACCGCGATCAATAAAAACCTTGAAGCCTCATCTCTTAGCTCATTTCATCACGGTTTGAGATACAGCTTTGTCATGTGTGACTAGACCGACAACTTGACGGGCTACCACTTCCTGCACCATTTGACGGTACACATCTGTCACGATGCCTGGGAGCGTGGTGTTAATCAAGTTACTAATATCACCGTGCGACTGTTCAAAGTAACCGGCCAGCAACTCCTGCGCGTGCTTAGAATTGCCAAAATCACCGTCCTCGAGGTCGTCTATGAGCTGTTCTTTGGTCGTCTGATAGATTTTCAAAAGCCTTCATCTTCAATAACCTTTCTGAGCTGTTCACGGCCTATTTTAGAGTAGCGGGCGATTGTGTCCAGGTTCTGCTCGTTTAATAAGTGCATCTGGCTCATACGCTCTAACTGCCAGATGTACGGGTTATCAGCCAAAGACTCAGCACCGCGCTCTAATAACCCTGTCAATAACCTCGTCGAATAGGTCACGCGCCATTTGATGATAGATATCACCGACTTGTGAAGCGCAACTCAATTGCTCCTCGTTAAACAATACCGGATACTTGTTACGCGCCATCTAATCACTCTCCATAAATATCAACTTCACTGGTGCTACGTTCTAGCTCCATGCTCTCAGCCGTTTCTTTCTTGATGTCCGCAAGCATTTGTTTAGCTTCATCATCTGACAAGCCCAGCGCTTTTGAAATAAAGGTATTGCTTGCTGACAAGGCCACTTAATAAGGCTTTTAGCGTAGTAGTCCAGCTCGTTATTCTTGTCAACAAAGACACCATCATCAAGCGTTCACCGTGATATCGTCCATCTCTGGAATAGGCCCACTATACAAGCTCGCTACAGTTTCCCAATCTCACAAATAGAGATCACAAGCTCTTTTGATAGACTGATCTACAAGGCTCACGATGCTGTTTCTAACTGGTATGTGTCAGAGTTCTCAGATACAACCTCGGTCGCAGTCTTCATACTCTTACCATCGAACGTAAACATGACCAGGCGATACTCCAACCTGCATCTCAAACAATGCAAGGCCCTCGTTGATCGCCTTGATATAGTCGTCTGATCTAATAGGAGTAGTAAGGTCTGTGATGTTGATTGTGTATCTTTACCACCGTCAATCTGTTCGTAAACATTCTGTTCTGGATCAAATTGCGCGTGACAAGATCAGGTGTCTCCATGTTGGTCGAAACCAATTCGGATAGTTTGGTCTGGCACTCATACGCGCTGTTGGCCCATTCGTACTTCCCATTTAAACTCATCATACGTTGTATTGATAAAGTCAATAGTACTCTTGGCATTATCAAAGATAGACAGACCCAGCGGGCTATTAATATCTTTATTATTCATACCTGGCGGTTTTAGGTAAGGAAATAACGGACGTGTAAGCCCGTCAAGCGTTACTTCTTCCTCAAGGTCCTCGTATACCTCGGATAGTGGCACACGGTCACCAACGCGCTCCTTTTCGCTTGAGCGATACAGCTGATTAGTGATTGTGTATTTCTTATCCTTGGTCCACTCATGCAACTCAACCAAAGTATAGTAGATCGTTTCCTTGCCCACCGTCTTTTGGCTCTTGTTGATAATCGCTGCAGAAGATACGTCCTGCGTGTTAGACTGTAACGGGTAAAATACGGGGGCTTGAATGAATGAAATCTTGATCTTGTCGTCGTCAACGTATGGACGCATAGCAAGACCTAAAAAGCCAAACAGCTCTCAAGGTATCGCTCAAAGTTCTTGTTAAAGCGGTCATTTAATAAAACAGTCTGCGATAAAATTCGTTTGTTGTTCTGTTTGCCACGCTTATCTCTGCCTGCTCGTTAAATACCAGGCTCAATCTTCTTACAAGCCGGTACAGGCAATAGGCGAAAGTGATTTCGTGTCCGTTGTTTATCCACTCGATTAGAATTGCGGTAACGGATAGGATCCCATTTGCTCTGATAGTATTTCAAGTTCTTTTGAATACGATCGTATTCGTCCTTGTTAATTGCGATTTTAGGATGCTCTGTTATGTTGCCTAATGATTGGCTTTGTCATTACACTATTTACCCTCTTAAATATATTTTTAGATTGTAAGATACCTCATTTCAAACCTTTCTCAGGCTTTTAATCTTAGTAGTTGTGCATTATCTACGACCATATACTGAAACGCGTCGCAAGTGTGATCGTCCTCTGAATGACTTTCAGGTCGTCGTCCTGACTGTCTTCTCGTCCCATTGGTATCGCTTGTAGTTCCTCAATAAAATACTTGAGGTTATTTTTCTGTTGGGAAATAATAAAAACGACCATTCGCAAGTAGCGACTGGACGTACTCTGTCATTATGATTTTCTTTTTCTTCGCTACCGCGCCAGCGAATACCGAAGTCTTCTAAGTGACTGATTTCTCAAAGCTCCCTCCGCACTATCTATTGTCATTTCGATTACTGGTACATTCGGATATTTCTGTGTCTGCTTGATAATAAAGTCATGTAACTCTCTAGACAATACGCTCGAGCTTTCTTCTTAACTTTACCAGCCGGGCTGTAGTAGTAGTTATCCACAAGATAGAGATTAGACCTGTTAGTAACAACCGCGTGTAAGCAGTAGTCGCTGATTGCTGGTGTCCAGTATCTGCTGCAAATAACTGACCGATGACACGTTCACCATCTGGGATCTTATCAGCACGTTTAAACAGGTCCATGTTATACACGTTTGTACCAAGGCCCACCGGTTCTCCCAGATACAAATACCCTGTAGTACGTAAGGTCGTTGGTCTTGATACGCTCTATCTCGTCCAGCATTTGCTCGGTCACAAAGCCCAGCTCATCGTCCAGATAGCTAGACTCGTGTATCAAATACTTCTCAGCCGTTCGCAACGAATCAACCCACTCATTGATCCAGTTGTAAGGGTTTACGCGGTGGGTTATACGACCAGAAGAACTGTACAAACGGATAGTCCGGTGCTTCTGACGCATAAAGGTACTGTTTGACTGATCGAACTCTTCCGAATCAGCAAATTCTGCTGCTTCCTCGTACCACACAGCAATAACCTTTCCGACCTCATTAGATTTCAGCTTCGGAAATCGTCCTGGCCGTAGAAGTGGAACGTCGAACCCGTCCGTCTGTGTACGATCTTATAAGGGCTTTTAGTCCGTTTGAACTGATTAGCCATGCCAAACTTATCAAGCGCCCAGATTATCTTTTTATAGACGCTATCAAAGATTGTGTTACCAACCTACGGACAATGATAATCTCTACGCATTGTCCCAGCGTTATCGCTCGAATCATCTTGAAGACAAGCAAGAGAGCAATGACCGATGACTTAAAACGAGTTCCGCCCACCTTTTAAAACGTTATAGGCTTTTGCTGACCGCCATACTTTGTAAAACTTAGGATTGATCTCTTTACTTTAGTTTTATAGTCGGCTTAGTCATTCGGGATATCGTCGATGATGAGGATTGACTCATCGCACCACCTCCCGCCTCATCTAACGCTTGAGCCTTACGTTTATTCTCAAGTTCAAGCGACTTGATACGTGCTTTCTGTTCTTTCTTGTCAAGCGTATCCTTGGCACCCTCGCTGTTTACTATCTTAGAGATTAACTCCATGTGACGTGAGCTACCTTTTAAGGCTTTCTGCATTGCTACCAAAAAGGAGAGCTGACTCGTAATCGTCCCTCAAAACCCATGTCCTGTAGTACTCTAGAGAGCTGAGGATTCGAAACTTTGGAAACAAGTAAAGCCTCAGCGTCTTTTTCATGTTCGCTTTTTCGTCTTGTTTTCCCTGAAGCGATACCGCCTTTTTCCTAGCTCTCTCGTTTCGCTCACGCTTCGTTCATTAAACGGGATTAGGTTTTCTTCATTAGCCATCGCCTCACTTCCTTTTCAAATAGTATTCTTAGTTCAATTTAACTGCCGTCTGTCCTGTGTGCTCTTCCCAGCGTTGAATTGTAGCGTCCACTATCGTGGGTCTCAGCTCCATGCCAAAATAGGTCCGTCCTAAATCCTCACAAACAATCATAGTCGATCCGGAGCCGTTGAAACTATCTAGCACGTTCCAGCCTTTCTTACTAGAGTTCCGTACCAGCCGTTCAATCAATTTCAGTGGCTTCATGGTAGGGTGCAAGCCATTTTTCTTGCTGGTTTTATTCTCATTGATGATAGTTGTTGGTGAGTCGGCCTGCATACGCTCGATATACTCAATTAGCTCGGCCTTCGTCATTTTATTCAACTCTTCACATCTTCAATGATAGTAGTCAAAGAACGGTCATTCACAAAGTATGTGATGCCCCCTCTTTCCAACCATACAAGCAAGGTTCATGCTTCCACTGATAATCTTGACGACCCAAAACAAGGGTGTTCTTATTCCAGATTAAACATTGTCGTACCGTCCAACCAATATCAGAGCAAGCACCTCTAAAATTGTAACCCTCTGAATCTGCGTGCCAGATGTAGAATGCCCCCCCTTCACGTAGAACCGTATCTGCAGCACGCGTCTCTCAAAAACTTTCTAAATGACTCATTATCCATGCTGTCATTCATAATCGTGAGAGCTCCTCGGTTCCGCCCTCATATGCCACGTTGTACGGCGGGTCAGTAACAATCAAGTCAATCTGTTGTCCGTCTACCAATTTTGCAAGCTGGTCTGGGTCAGTAGAATCACCACACATAAGACGGTGCCGTCCAAGTTGGTAGATGTCGCCCAGTTTCGCAATTGGTTCCTTGGTTTCTTCTACTTCGAAATCATCCTCTTCAACTTCGGACTCTGGCTCGTAATCAAACCCGAAATCTTCCATGTCGATATTCGCAATACTTTCAAGTTCTGAGTTCAAAAGCTCGATGTCAAAACCCAGAGTTCATCAGTCAATTTAGTGAGCAAGGATGTAGGCGCGTTTCTGTTCATCATCCATGTAGATAGACGAATCACTTCCACCTCGTCAAGCCTAATTCTTTCAGTGCCTTGTATCGTCCGTGGCCCTCAATGATAACATTGTTCTCGTCAATCGCTATCGGGTCGTTATTTCAAACTCCTGGATTGATTTCTTTATCTGTTCAATTTGTTCGCGAGGGTGTAATTTCGCGTTATTCTCATATTCAGTTATTTCTGAAATATTGATTTTTTCTATTTTCATTTTTAACTCCAAGCACCAAAAAGAGCGCACCTTGACGATGCGCGCTTCTCGGGTTATATGGTCTACTTTGTCCTCGTTGACAAAATAATTCAAGGGGCCTAGTAAGTAGCACCAAACTTACATCATCGGTCACTTTTCTGTTTTTGTGTGGTGCTTTTTATAGCCGGGGCAGGAATCGAACCTACATTATACGGGTGAAAAGTCCGTTACTCTAACCGTTGAGTTAGCCAGCGACCTATCATAAGGAAATACCCAAATGGCGAAGTTCCTTCCACTTCATTGGATAATACTATAATACCACTCAATACAGCGCTTTTTACTGTCAAGTTTCTTTCAATTATCTCCCAGAAATCTATACTCTAGCAATTCCCCTCAGCCTTATACGCTGCGAATTCCAACAAAGCCCGATCCAGCAATCTATAGTATTCACTTTCCGAATATCCCAGGATTGGATAAATAGCCTTGTCTTGTCTGAATCGTACTCGGCAATATCGCTCAATCAAAATCTGCGATAGATTGAGATCAGACAGTCTATTAATAGCTGATGCCATAAGTTCCAGTTCTTGCTGTGCGCTTACTCGTCTCAATCACCATCTGCTCAGTTTGACGGCTTGGGGAGCTCGACGCGCTCTTGGTTCCAGGGAATAAGTGGCCGTGACTTTCGGGCTGTATTCTCTCCAGCGATTCTTAACAGTACGCGGTAGTTCTTTAGGGTGTTATCTGCGTTCTCCTTTGTTTTTGTTTTTAACACTTCACCAAAAAGCATTCAATCCCACCCTTCCATTTTTAAGATTAAATCTAACGCTTCCAACTTCCGTCTTAAACGGCGCTCTCGCTTGCGTTCTTCGTTTCGCTTGTAGTTATGATTATCTCTGTAGAATCGTTCCACCAGGTCCTCGCTAGACCGTCCTGGGCCTACTTTATCAAGTGACTTTTCATACACTCGTAGAGTAGATCAGTCTCGACGAATCCTACAAACTTCGCGATAATTGCAGATGATGGCATTCTGTTTTTGTTTCTTGTATTATCATGCGCACCGTCCTGGTAAGCATTGTGACTTTTCGCAACTTTGAAAAATCATAGATAGAGTCAAACTCAGATATCGCCTTGTCTGCTTTCCTGGAAAAATTCTTTTCAATTCCATCGTCTTCCCCAGTCTTAATCGTGATTAGTTCAGCATTTTCCAATAGTGTCCATAATGAACTGACACAATTCTTTTGGTGTCATATCACCCTCCGACTCCATTTTCATCTGCCACCTCCTGTAGTTGCTGAGCCATACGTGAATTATGCAATCATTGTTCAATTTATTAATTATCACGTCTTGCATTGTATCTTCATTTTCTCCAGCTCGTCCTTTTGCGTCCGGATTATCTGCTGTAGATCGCTGTTGCTCGTTTCGAGCACCTCGTACTCGTGTGTTAAGGTTAACATATGACAGCGATTAGGATAAAAAGGATAAACGCAAAATTCGCACGTATCATCTTATCATTATTCGTCATTCCTTGTCCTTTCTAAGATCTATAGTTGTCAATTTACTCGCGTTCATCTTGCCGATATTTTACATTTAGGCTTTCGTTAGTTTTTAACGTGGTTTCGTTGTTTGTTTTTCTCGCTTCTAAAAGCTATCACACTATCCCATACAAAACCGATCAGCCATGCTCCGCAAAGCATGAAAAGATAAAATCTAGTAAGTTCATTCTTGCCACCTTTTTCTTGTAATTTTTCGAAAATACCTTACAGCAAGCCAAACATCTGCGACAGGGTTGGCGTGCTTTTTAAAGTTTATTCCATTCCATCGAATGAAAATTGAAACCACCACCAAAAATATTCGACACGAAAGTATGGTTCTTTTGATCTTCGTCCCGAAAGATTGAATTTATTTGATTGGTATTTATAATACGCTCCTCGAAATTATTTCTAAAAATAACAAACATCACTTACCCTCCCTCCATGAAACGCCGTCAAAAACTTTCCCACCTCTGAAAGGCGATCCCGCAACTAACAAACGTTTAAGATTTGCTCTCTAGTTTCTAAAAGTCTTTCTTCAAACATTCGCAAAAATTCAGATATAGACAAAGTTTGCGTTCCTGATCCTCAAGTTTCCTAATCAATCGTTTTCTTGTTTTTATTCAGTGACATCACCCACCTCCAACAATTCCGGATTTTCGTAAATGTTGCCGATAACCTCACAATTAGTATGTCGTAACCACAATTCACATCCGTGTTGATTAGATTCAAGACGATATGCTCCACCACGATGTCTTACAACCTCGTAATAAGTGGGATCAGAATAGACATCCTTAGCCATTTTGACTATATCCCTCAAAGATTTCTTACTATTCTTATCACGCAAACCTGTTGATTGCAGAGGATCGAATTCTGACTTTTCGACAGGAAATAGGAGAGTTGTAGCCCGATGTTGGTTTTTCCATGTTGCAAATCAAGCTGTTATCTGTGATAAAATGTTCTACGAATTTCTTTTTACGCTATCCCACGCTCTAATTTTTGGTATCATTCTGTTACCTCCGATTTCTTAACAAAGCCTGTTTCAACACCATACAATGAGCCTATATCTGCAATGAGTGTACGTGGAATCTGAGCGTCATGCGCTTTAAAACACATCTGGCCTTTTCTCAAAATCCACATAGGCTACTTCGTTAATGTCTATATATTCTTCAACCCAACCATATCTCGTCCATGCGTATACAAATATACTGTTGCTCATTCTTCCACCTCCTCTAATTCAATTCCTTCACAATCAAACACCCAACCAAACCCAGCTTCTTCAAGCTCTTTGCGGGTGAAATAGTTCTTAACTTACTTGTCAAAAACCTAGAAATTCTCATCTTTCGCACTCTACAAGATACTGATCTACTGCCTTTATTTTAACCGTGTACCGTTTTTCCTCGACCTCGTAGCCGAACTGGTGCATATTAATGAAAGCGTTTGTATCGGGTTGTTTCTTCCAAGATCAAGCCAGTTTTTAAAGTCACATTTTTCTTTTTGTTTCCCAATTATAAATATAGCTCCAAATGTTGTACTCTAAATTGTCCTTGCATTCTTCATACCAATCAGCAACAAATTGCTTTACTACCGGCTTTTGCGGTTCGTCTAGTTGTTTCAGATCTTTCAAAACTTCCCTCATAAGCCTCCGTTTTGTAGTAATCTCCATAGACTTTATGGACTTTATTCAGAGCGCTTTTATATTTTTCAATCAGCTCCTGCTTATTCATCTTCTTGCTCCTTTTAGTTTTGGTACTATTCAAAATTTTTGAGAGTGTCCTCGTAGCTCGATTTATCTTGACTCTTTGCATCTCGTATCCAAAACCTTTAGGGATTCTAAAATTAATGATAGTGCTGTCGTTCTCTTACGACCGTGTAGATGTACTTGAGCAAGCCTTTTATTGATAGCAACATTCGGAAATGCTCAAGTCTTTAACTCATTTCCGCTAGCCATTTTTGAGTTTTTAAATCCCGAATATGGGTATTTTTTTAGGCTTCATCTTTCAAATCCTCCTCTTTACAAAGCTACCCTCGACCCAGCGACCTTTCCGGTCCTTGATCTCGTTGTACGCTAGCTCAAAAGCAATCCACAAAGTCATAGTCTAGTTTATGAGCGATTGCTTTAAACTAACTGATAATCCGGTATAAGTTAAACTTAGCCGTTGTGTTTACATCTAATCCTGCGAGTAAGCTGAAATTCACTCGCATTCTCAATCAGCATCTCAAAGCAGTCTTTAATATCGCCCTTTTCTCGCTTCTACTGCTCATTCAAGACCTCGACCGGATCAGTTCAATCATCATCGCAAGCCCTACGACAACTACTGCACAATCACCGATGCTGTCCTTCGTGAGTTGTCCTTTCTGCTTGGCATATCCTGCGCATAGCTCGCCTAATTCTTCGAAAAGTTTGAGTTTGTGAAAAGATATCCCCCTGCGTGATATCGGTCAATAAACCATTGTCTCAGTTAGCTCGGTTAGTTCCTCGATTCTATCAATATCCATCTGTCATATCCCCTCGATTTCTTTTAATTTCTTGTCTATGGCTTTAATTTCCTTGTGTAGCCATTCGCGATAATTCGCGCTGTAGTGATGTCTCGCGTATTGCTGATTGTTTTAAGTTGTAGTTCCTCACTCAGCCGTTTCTCATAGATCCGTTAGACCGCAGTAAGTTTTCTCTTTTCCGTCTCAAATACCCTAAACGATGATGTCCAGGCCGTCCCTAAAACTGTACATTTTCCAAAATATAGCCCGATCAAGATCGCGTCTGCTTCATCGTCCTCACATCTTTTATTAACATTTATCTACGATGTCGATGTGCTTGCTGTTTCAAAACCTGCCGGCGCTTTTGCCTTTAATCAGCAAAGTGCTTTCTCCAGGTCCGCACGTTGACAAAGTAAACACGATCTGCGATAAGCCGGGAAAGGATAATTCCCGTTGCAATTCCCAATCTTAACCATCGTCTGTTGGTTGCTTCCTCCGACGTTGTTTTGTTCAATAACAATCTCTTTAAAAAGGTTTGTTATATTTTAAAATCAACCGTGACTGAATAGCTTTCAGCTTGTTCGCCATTTGTAAGGCCCGTTCTGTAAATGTGCCTTTAGGTTTGACAACCCCACTGTCTAACAGGTCTGGGCCGTCGTACAGCCCAGCCTGTCGCACTAGTGGAAGCGTCAAGCTGATAACGTCAATTCTTTTCATTCGTTACCCAACCCACGCTTCAATAAACGGCTCAAAAATCTTTGAATTCATCTTCTTCATCGCCTACTTCCGGATCTTTTAACTCCGATCCGTCTTCTTCGGTAATCTCATACTCGGCTTTTAACTTTAACCATGCGACCACCTACTGCCTTAGCTAGATTTTTCATAGACTCTTTGGTTTTTCTCGTCACCTCTCCGAAAATCAAAGCGAAGCGAATATCATCGGTTGTTTTTAGCAGTGAATGTTAATGCTCTGTCATTATTTTTATACTCAGCCAAAAATCGGTTGTTGTTATCTTTTGCGATTGCGAAAAAATTCTTTTTGTTGTTTCATCTTTTTCTCCTTGTTTTACATTTTTAAAATGGTAAATCATCACTTGAAATATCCATAGGGTTTGTGTTCATCGTTTCATTCCGTCCAAAATCTGGTTGGCCGTATTCTTGCGACGACTCCAGCGTCACGGTCTTTGCGACTTTTCCAATAACTGGAAGTTATCCGCTACGACCTCAGTCACATATACCCGCTGGCCTTGCTGATTTTCATAATTACGAGTCTGGATACGACCAGTGATACCAATCAAAGCCCCTTTCTTGGCCCAGTTTGCAAGATTTTCTGCTTGCTGACGCCAGATAACGCAGTTAATAAAATCTGCTTCACGCTCGCCATTTTGGCCTTTAAAGTTTCGGTTCACTGCCAAGCTAAAGTTGCTACTGCTTGATTGTTTTGGGGTGTATCGTAGCTCTGGATCTCGTACCAGACGGCCCACTAATACTACATTGTTAATCATTAAAACTAATCTCAATCAAATTATTTAAAGTGACGATACTGTTTAATTTCTTTTTGACTACAGCAATAATCTGCAATGACCGCAAGCTATAGCTCTACCTTTCGCTGGATAACATCCCAGACTTCCTTAATGGTTTTTTCACTTCTTCCAGACCTTCCTCAAGCCATTCTTCATCGATCCTAATCACTTCCTTGTCTGGTACTTCTTCCTTGCTGACTGCTACGATGATAGGCCTAAATTCATCACCCGTCATTTGTTTTTAGTAAATCCCGATAGATTGCAAGTTGTGAGTGATACCCAAAACCTAAAATGTTATTGACTGCCGTCGGCACTGCTTGCGTCGTAGGTCAGCGTTCCATTCCATATCGTAGATAGACTCTCATGGTTTTTAGATCACGCAAAATAACCCTGCGTCAAGTTCACACTGTCGAGTTTACCCTTAAATGGCACCCTCAATCTCGCCGTAAACGATCATTTTCTTTTTCAACGTTTTCGGTTGAGCTGCCGTGTATAAGCGATTGAAAGAGGGTCATCTTTCAAAGATGCGATCATGGAGTCGCCGATTAAAAACTCTTTCTTAAGTTGCCCTTTGGTTTTACTCGGTCTTTGAAATCAGCTTGTCGCCATTTTCTTTTAGAAACACTTCGTGTGCTTCTTGGCTTTCAAAGTAGCTGTGTACATAATTTCCTAAAAGTAGAGGTGTTTCATCTCGTGACTCGGTCCAAGTGCCACCCTCTACAGCGAGGGCGCGTGCTGGACACTTTAAAAATTGTTTCATACGCGAGTAAAGATAGGTATTCTTTTTATCTTGATAATAATTTTCTTGAGTTAACCCTTTCATCATTGCTCCTTAGGTGTGATTGTGCCACCTCAAATAGTCCAAGCTCTTCATAAACACCATCTTCAATCTCAGAGCCATTCTCAGACGCTCCTGTTTGCTCTGTACGCTCCTTTTCTTGTTCGGTAGCATTATCTGCTGGCGCTCCTTCTAAAAAGCTCTCAAGTGATTCTGTGGCTTCTGGCGTGGTCACGTCTTTTGCTCCGTTTTGGACATTGCTGTCCACATTATCATCAATAATGGCCTGTTGCATTTCGATTGACAAAGGAGCATAAGTTGAAAGTAACTGCTTCAATACTGTCTTCCGTGCCATTGCGTCAAAATCAGTCTGCCACGGGCTAGATTTCCCGCTAAAAGAACGGCTGTACTTCTTACCATGTGCAAGAACGCGATCTTTTGTCCAAAATAAGGTTTTTTCAAAACCATTAGAAAGTCGCATGAATGCAAAGTAACCTGCCACTTCCTCGTTAGCCTTTGGCAAAGCCTGCATATCTACTTCCAAGTCTTCAGTAAGTGGATTGTAACCTTTGAACTGGCTTGCGTAAATTTCCCCAGCATTGAGTTTTACAATTTGTCCGCTACGCTGTGCAAGCTGGATCAAACCTTTATAGCCTAATTGAAATTGTGCTCTGAACCATACGGCACGATGTAAGCAAATCCAAGGTTAGGGTCAATAGGTAAGTCAAGTGTTGCTGCCTTCATTGCTGCATTTAATACGCTTGTATTTGAGGCCTTGGCAAGATGACTGTTGTTGTTTACGATTGATAACAGGCTGGTAACAAACTGCGTTTCACGGCCATTCACTACCGATTTCAGTTTCTCCCAAAACTACAGGACTGTTAAAAGCGTCCTTTGGTGCCATTAAGTCAAATTGTTTCTACTCATTTTTCTTTTTCTCCTTTTTCAATCTTCTTCGTGAGTGGACCCAGCGACCATTCACACAATACCAATCGTCTGGATCTCTGCGCTCTTCCTCAATTTCCGGCTGTAGATAGTCGCGGTCATAATCAAATGGAAACATTCTCGCGCTCCTTTAATTTCTTGTAACTATCCAGCTCGTAGATTTCAAGCTGTTCAGTAGCTTCTGCTCAGCCCTTGATCTGCTTTTTGTATTGCAAGACCCAAGCTGTGTATTCATCGTCATTCTCCGCAAAGTAATACCCGCGAGGCAATGACCGACTGGCCACGATAGGCACTGAGTAATTAAGCCGTAGTTCTGCGATGCCACCGCGCACCTTTTCGCACTGATAAGTTTGTCATTTTGGCAATGTCGTGAGTTGTCAGTACATTCTGCCCGTCCTACTCTAATGCAAGCTAGTATTAGCTGTAAGCGTTCGTTCATGACTTACCCTCCTCTTGAAGTCTCTTTAATACCTTTGATACTGTTTCAAAAGTTGGTTTTTGGTTAAGTTCTTTCCGCAACTTTCTGTTATCGTTCAGGTTACTCTAAAGTATGTTGTTCTTGCCTTTCTAGGTCTATTTTTGAAAACATATTTTCTCCCTCAATTCTGCAATGTTACAAAACATCTGTCATGCTCCAGTCATTATCTGAACATGAGTGCTCCCGTGCATACGCTAGATCAGTTTGAAAATGCTTGGTAGCCTCATTGAATTTCTCTTGCAAATCTTTCTTCGTATTGCTTCATAATCGCGTCCTGCTTGGCTTGACGGGCTTTCTTGCGTTGTGCTCGTTTAAAGTCCCATACAGCCCTGCGAAGCCTGCTGCATGAAGAATAGCCCCTGCAACCGCCATCGTTCCTAATAATTCATCGTACATATTAAATCTCCTTGTTAATTCGTCTGATTGCGTTATATATCCGCTATCCTTTGGTATTGTATACCCTGTTAAATTGTCTACCTGGCTACCGTCTGCCATAATATTGATTATGCGCGGTCGCCATTGATTTTTAGTTTTCATTTTGTTATAATTCCTTTAGAAAGTTTTTATCTCTGGGCTTCTTGGAATTGCCTTTTTCCAAGATGCCCTTTTTATGCTCTCACCAGCTAAACGGCAAGCGTACAGTTCCATGATCTTGCCACGCGCCTCGATCTGGATCACAGCTAGTAACTTAGCTTTAATCTCGTCTGAAAGCTCGTAGCAAGTAGCTGAAGCCTCAATCATTTTGTCAATCAAACGAGCAATTTCCTCCTATCTTCTGCGTTGTCCGGGTATTTTAAAGTAAAGATCCCGTCCGCCTTTTGTAATTCAGCTGACTAGCCCAGTTTCAAAGAGTGACTTCATCTCTGAGCCCTACCAGGTTCGTTGTGATGATTGTCGCTTCTCGTTCATCTAATAGGCTGTACAGAAAGTCTTGCTTCCATTGTGCGTTGTCAGATCGTCCGAGGTCGTCCAAGATCAGATAGTCAACCTTTTTCAGTAGCTCCAGCCATTCGTTGCTAGTCATTCCCTCTTTTCGATTGAATGAGTTCTGGATCTTGATAAACAAGGCTGGCAAGTTAACAACAGTGATGCTCTTAGGTAGCTTGTTTGCTTTCCAATCAGCGTTGAGCTTGCTGGCTACTGCCATTGCTAGATGTGACTTACCACGTCCAGCCCTTGCCCATTATCGAGAGCGTTACCTTTGCCATCGTGCAAAGTAGTGCGACACCAAGCGCAAAGCGTACTCTTTGCTTCACGGTCGATTTGATTAGTAACCATAAAGTTTTTAAAATTCGCTTCCTTTTGCCCGCTTGGTATAATGCTGTTTTTATCCAGCACATCATAAGTCTTGCGCAAGATAGTAGCTGTGTGAGCTTTGTCCTATCTTCTGTTCTTCCTCTACGCGCCACTCTTTTTCCCTCTGACATTCCGGACAAAGGTTCATTCCGTTCGTCCTGTAGTGGTATATCATCATTTAACGACCACTGAAACATTGATGTATTTCACACGTTTCAGTTTCGTTGATGTGATAGCCAAGTGGTAGATCCATAGGCTATCCCTCCTCATCTTCTTCCCAGGGTAGTAAGTCCGTGTAAGGACTGAATACTGGATTCTTGATGGGATAAGGGCTGGCTTCTTGATTTGTTTAACCTGCCTCTGCGGTCATGCTCCTCGACTTCTTCAAGTGAGGTAAAACCCTCTTCTTCCAGTTCTCTAAAAATCGCTTTTAGATAGTTAGCTATCAGAGCCTGCATCTTCTGTTTTTCTCACCGCGTACTGGATCATAGGAATTGTAAAGTGATCTAATGTGATATAGTCCATTAACATTTGAGTGACGCTCATTAATTTTGATATGTCTGTCTTTGATAATTTTTGAAAAGATTTTTGACCAGCGTCATCGTCATTATTTGACCTTGACTCTACTAGACTATCCTCACCCTATCCTATACTCTCCTATACTATCCTTACCTATACTATGCGGACACTTGTCCGTCACTTGTCCGTCATTTGTCAGACACTTGTCCGTCACTTGTCCGTCAATCGATATTTTTGACTTTGTAACCCGTTTACCCATTAACAACCATGTCATGTCTTATCTGACAATAAGTCACGATACCGTGACAGTTGTACTCGGTCTGCTTTCCTGATTTTGTTTTTGTTCTTCAAAGTCAGTGATAAAGTAAACCATGTCGTCGTTTAGTGGTAGATGAATACAGCCAGCAAACCCAGCGAGTCTTCCTTGGCCCCGATCATTCGGACAATCGGGAAAGCCTCAACCACTCCATCATCGTCACTCGATAAAATCAAGTGAGTATAGAGCTTGCGCTTGAACGGCATCATTAAAAATTTCCGACTTTGAAAAATCTTTTTAGATAACATTCTTCCTCTCGCCATCTTTCTCCTTTCTATTTACTCTGCCAGATTGTCGTATTTATGCGACTGTCTGCATAAAAATGGCCATAGCTTCATCTTTTGAGAGATCAAGAGCTGACACGATCAAGTTTACTTCTTTGATCGAAAAGTTGCCATTTCGCTTCATCTTGCGGTAAAACGTACTTTTAGTAACACCAATTTTACTTGCAAGTTCTTCTTGCGTGGTATTTTCGTTCTACGATTTTACCTTTTCAACTTTGATACATTAACCATGTATTCTCCTTTCTTTTGTCGCACTTCTGCGACTTGTTGAATTAAGTATAGCATGACCAGAAAAGTTTGCCAACAAAAAAATCGCATTTTTGAAACTTTTTGTTGCGTTTTTGAAACTAAGGTGAAAATTAACGTGTAATATATAAGAGGAGAAAAAATCATGAACGTCGGAGAAAAGAATTAAATTAAGAAGAAAAAGAATTGAAGATCTCTGCCGATACCCCTCGCTGAGCGCGTGGGGAGTTTCTCGCTCAACTATATTCAGATACGAAAGAGGGGATATAGAAAAGGTCGGTCCAGAGGTACTAAAGAAGATTTCTGAAAACGTTGAATATTTCACCCGCTGACCTTATGGGTGGGAAGATGGAAGCAGAACAAACCGCTGAAACGGGTTACTCAGAAACAGACTGCGTAAAGCTGGCCGAAAGTGCAAAAATCTTCGACGGTAAACCACTGACAGAGAGCTGACATACAGCGATCCAAAATATTATAGAAAATATACTTCAAGGACGATTATGACGATAGAAGAAATATGCGACAGCGAGGAGTCACTCTTGCTTACTTTGATAACGACCTATGGCTACGACCAGGAATGATAACTCTCAGATATGAGGATTATTTTTGTTAATAAATCACTAACTAGAGAGGCCCAGTAAAAGGGTCATATTGCACGAATTAGGCCACTTAAACCACACCAAGGCTAATTATATTATTAACCCGATAAAGTGCGAAAATGAAGCCAACACGGGCCCATGATCACGCGCTTTTAAGAGAGGAGCTGGAAAGAGTAGACAGGAAGATTTTAACTATTTAAACTTTATGGAACGACAATGAACTAAAATCAGTAACCGACGAATTAATGGTAATTGATGAATTTTATAGGCTAGTTAGGTAGCCAGGGAGGAAAAATGAAAAAGATTACGCTCGTAGCAATCGCAGCACTCACTCTATTATTGGCCGGATGCAGTCAGCGAAAGCAGATACGGATCAAAGTCAAGAACAAAGCACGGAACAAAGTCTCATCATCAAGTAAAGTATCGACTTCTTCAACTTCTTCGAGTGATGTTTTTACAAGGACGTTCTGCTTTATGATGTTTTTGTTGAAAAATTCAAAGCATGGGTGCATGGAGTTGATCTCAAGCGTCTGTTAATTCAACCGAGAAAGATATAGCAATCACTATTTCGGACGCCCCAACCGATGAACAGATTAGACAGGCTCAACCTATGGTTGACGGTATGCTTAAATAAAACAGTCCGGAGAGAATGAGCTTTAGACAGTATGATCCAAACTTTAAAGCTCCAAACCTTATCGTTTTAGATGTTAATGCAAAGTTATTGCACAGGAGCAAGACGGTAAAATGATTTTAGAACAAATAGCCCCACGCTCTCAAACTTTGGCGAGTCTGAGCGTGAGGCAGTCAAGATAAGGAAGGCTTCAAAATGAATATTTTGAAGGTGTCTTCTATACTCTATTCTAGCAGAAAGAGAGTATAAAGACAATGAATAAAGTAGCATTATATGTGCGCGTGTCAACTACTTCTCAGTTGGAAGAGGGCTACCTCGATAGAAGAGCAGAAAGCAAAGCTGGAAAGCTACTGCGATATTAAGGATTAGCACATTTATAAAGTCTATACAGACGGGGTTTTTCTGGATCTACAACCGAGCGCCCAGCACTGGAGCAATTGATAAAAGATGCCCAAAAGCAAGCTGTTTTGACACGTACTAGTATATAAGCTGGACCGCTTGAGTCGTAGCCAAAAGGACACGCTCTACTTGATCGAGGATATCTTCTTAAAAATAATATCGAGTTCGTGAGCCTACTGGAAAACTTTGATACATCGACACCATTCGTGCAGGCCGTTATGGGATCCTTTGAGCGTATTTGCTCAACTTGAGAGGAGCAGATCAAAGAGCGTATGCAATTAGGGCAAGCTGGGCCGGGCTAAATCTGGTAGAGTCCATGATGTGGGCCAAACGTCCTACGGATACAATTATAACAGGATACCGGCACAATGACTGTTAACGAGTATGAAGCCCTGGCAGTCAAGAGATATACGCATCATATCTAGCCGGTATGTCAATAACTAAATTGAGGGATAAAATCAATGATGAATATCCCAAACAACCAGCTTGGAGCTATCGCATAATCAGAGGAATACTAGCCAATCCTGTATATTGTGGTTTGAATCAATACAAAGGCCAAAACATTCCAAAGGCACACACAAGGCCATAATATCGCTAGATGATTTTGAGCAAACACAAAAGAGAGCTGGCAAAGAGACAGCAGACAGCTAAAGAACTGTCGAACCCACGACCATTCCAGGCTAAATATATGCTATCCGGACTGGCTCAATGTGGATACTGCCACGCGCCCCTTAAAGTTATTCTGGGTCAAAAACGCAAGGACGGAACGAGGTTTAAACGTTACGAATGCTACCAGCGACACCCGCGAATAACAAAAAGGGTCACGGTTTACAATGATAATAAAAAGTGCGATTCCGCGACTACGAAAATGGAACCACTAGAGAATTTCGTGCTGGAACAAGTAGCTAAACTGCAGAATAATCCAGATAAGATACAAAGAGCTATTTTCGGATAATACAAAGCCCAGCCGTGGACAAGCAGGCAATCCAAAAACAAATAAACGGCCTAACAATCAAATTAAGTAAACTCAAACGACCTATACTTGGACGACAGGATCACGCTGGACGAATTAGAGCTAAGTCCGCTGACTTTATCAAGCAAAGAACCTGCCTTGGAAGATGAAATAGCCTCGACTGATAAGCAAGCGGTCCAAAGGAAGAAGATAGAAAAGCTATTAGATGCTGGTAGTGTGCCCGATATGATCACTACGATAATCAAAAAGTTGTTGTCAGAGGCTGATTGAAAAGTAAGCAGGTCACGTCTGACAAGGTGGTTATCCGCTGGAAAATTTGATAAATTTCTGGTTACGCTATTTTTCAATAAGTGCTCAGCTTTGACCTCATAGGGTTTATATCATAAATGAAC